>Ga0156177_1111_pt1 | contig 53806 bp, 54 predicted proteins | sample RifCSPlowO2_12_FD_107830 | JGI IMG/M metagenome (GOLD analysis project Ga0156177, IMG submission 107830) | Betaproteobacteria bacterium RIFCSPLOWO2_12_FULL_64_23
GAAAACGATGGTCTGGCCTTCGTCCTGCGACAGTTCTTTCAACACGGCCTTCAATCGTTCCTCGAATTCGCCGCGGTATTTGGTGCCGGCGAGCAACGCAGCCATGTCGAGCGACAGCACGCGCTTCCCCTTCAGGGTCTCCGGCACTTCGCCGTTGACAATGCGCTGCGCCAGGCCTTCGACGATGGCGGTCTTGCCCACGCCGGGCTCGCCGATCAGCACCGGGTTGTTCTTGGTGCGCCGCTGCAGAATCTGGATCACGCGGCGGATCTCGTCGTCGCGCCCGATCACCGGGTCGAGCTTGCCCGCGCGGGCGCGCTCGGTCAGGTCCATGGTGTATTTCTTCAGCGCCTCGCGGCTGCCCTCGGCATCCTGGCTGGACACGCTCTCCTTGCCGCGCAGGGCGGTGACCGCCTGCTCCAGCGCTTTCTTGCTGCCGCCCGCCTCCTTCAGCAGGCGGCCGGCCTCGCCCTTGTCCTCGGCCAGGGCGAGGACGAACATTTCCGACGCGATAAACTGGTCGCCGCGCTTCTGCGCTTCCTTGTCCGTAAGGTTGAGCAGGTTGTTGAGCTCGCGCGAAATCGACACTTCGCCGCCCTGGCCCTCGACCTTGGGCATGCGCGCGATCGCGCCCTTGAGGGCATCGCGCAGCCGCGTCACGTTGACCCCGGCGCGCGCGAGGAGCGACGCCGTGCCGCCGTCTTCCTGCGCGATCAAGGCCGACAGGACATGCACCGGCTCGATGTAGGAATTGTCGTTGCCCACGGCTAGGCTCTGCGCGTCGGCCAGCGCCTGCTGGAACTTGGTGGTGAGTTTGTCTAAGCGCATGGGAAGCTCCCTGGAGTCATTGCTTCCCAGATGCGGCCACATTGCGGATTTTCAAGCGATGAGAGGGAACCGTTCCTCACCGAATCGTCATCAAGGCGCCGGTCTACCTCGCGTCGGAGTCCCTCAAACCGTCACACCCGAAGATTGATGACCGGCGGCAACGCGCCGCGCCGGAAAACGCACCGTAAAGCGGCTGCCCTTGCCCGGTTCGCTCTCGATCTGCAGGCTGGCCTGGTGTCGCAGGAGCGCGTGCTTGACAATCGCGAGCCCGAGACCCGTTCCGCCCGTCTCGCGCGATCGGCCGCTGTCCACGCGGTAGAAGCGCTCGGTGAGCCGCGGGATGTGCTCCGGCTCGATTCCGACGCCGCTGTCCTCGACGGCAAAGGACGCGCCGTCCGCCGAAGCCCGCCAGATCAGCCGCACTTCACCGCCCGCAGGCGAGTAGCGGATGGCGTTGGTAATCAGGTTCCGCAGCGCGCTGGCGATCTCGCTTTCGGCGCCCAGAAGGTCCCAATCGCCCTGTGCGTCCAGGCTGATGCGGTGGCGCCCGCCGGATAGCGCTTCCGCGTCGGCACACAGGCTGTCGAGCACTGCCCTCATCGGGACCTGCCGGTCCCAGGGGGGCTGGGGCGCGGATTCCAGTGCCGAGAGCGTGAGCAGGTCGTCGATGATGCGCTGCATGCGGCTCGCCTGGCCGGCCATCATGCCCATGTAGTTGCGCGCCCGGTCCGGATCCAGCTTCAGCTCCCGCACGGTCTCGAGAAAACCCGTGAGCACGGTGAGCGGCGTGCGCAGCTCGTGCGACACGTTGGCGACGAAGTCGCGCCGCATGGTGTCCAGCCGCTCCGCCTGAGTTATGTCGCGCGCCAGCAGCAGCTTCTGCGCATCGTCGTAGGGAATGATCTGAACCGAAAGCGACAGGGCCGCGCCTCTAGCGGTCTTCAGCTGGGCGGGACCGGTGTAATCGCCAGCCGCCAGGTATTTGACGAACTCCGGCTGCCTGACCAGATTCGTAATCGGCTGGCCGACATCGGTTTTGCCGTCGATGCCGAAACGCGCCTCGGCCTTGCCGTTGCACCAGACGATCCGGTCGTCGCCATCCAGGATCACCACGCCGTCCGGCAGGGCACGCCCCGCCTGGCTATAGCGGACCACGAGGCGCGCCAGGCGTTGACGTTCCTGCGCCAGGCGCCGCTCGCGCCGATGCAGCAGGGCAAAGGCGTCATCCCAAGCACCGCTCGCCTCAGGCACATCCCCTGGATCCGGGTTGCCAAGCCAGTCGAGCAGGCGACGCAGGTTCCTGGCGTGGTATCCGGACACGATCAGCAGTCCGCCGGCGAACAATGCCCATCCGGCGTCGGCGCCGAACGCCAGGCGCCCGATCAATGCCGGAACAGCCAGCCAGGCTGCGGTGGTGAGCGTCTGAACCAGAACGCTGTTCAATGTGTGCGCCGGGAACACGAGGCCGGCATTATCGCACGGCTGTTTCCAACCCTGTTCGCCCCGCGCGTGCCGGGGCCGGGAATCAGGCGCTGGAACCGAACCCATAGCCGCTCCCGCGAACGGTCTGGATCAGCCGGTCGTGTCCCGACGGCGAAAGCGCCTGACGCAGCCGGCGTATGTGAACATCCACGGTGCGCTCCTCCACGAACACGTGATCCCCCCAGACCGCATCGAGCAGCTGTGCGCGCGAATAGATCCGGTCCGGATGCGTCATGAAGAAATGCAGAAAGCGGAACTCGGTGGGACCCAGTTCGATCTTGCGGCCGCCGCCGGCAACCCGGTGGGCAACGGGATCCAGGCGCAGGCCCGCTATCTCCACGGTGTCGTCGGTCAATTCCGGCGCCCGCCGGCGAAGCACCGCCTTGATGCGCGCGACCAGCTCCCGCGGCGAAAAGGGCTTGGTGATGTAATCGTCCGCGCCCGCTTCGAGCCCGGCAAGCTTGTCCCGCTCGTCGGCGCGTGCCGTCAGCATGATAATCGGAATGGCTTTCGTGCGCCGGTCCGCGCGCAGCCTGCGCGCGAAAACCAGCCCCGATTCACCCGGGAGCATCCAGTCGAGCAGGACGACATCCGGCAGTGCCGCCATGATCAGCTTCTCAGCCTCGGCTACGGAGCGCGCGCGCCAGGGCTCTTGCCCCGCATGCTCGAGGTTGACCGCGATCAGCTCCAGGATCGGCTCTTCGTCCTCGACGATCAGGATCGAACTGGGCATGCCGGCTCCTGCAACCCCGCACTTGCGTGCATTCCGGACCAGTACGCCATTCAGCTTTTCGCCTCGCGCTCGAGATCCTCGAAGCGGGTGTGGCGTACGTCGGTGCCCTTGACGATATAAATTACGTTTTCGGCCACGTTCTTGGCATGGTCACCGATGCGTTCGATCGCCTTGGCAATCCAGAGAACTTCCAGGGCACTGGAAATCGTGCGCGGATCCTCCATCATGAAAGTGACCAGCTGGCGCACGATGGAGCGGAATTCGTCGTCGATGGTCATGTCCTCGCGCACGACCTGCGCGGCCTGCTCCGCATCCAGGCGCGCAAACGCGTCCAGCGCCTGGCGCAGCATCTGCACCGCGATGTTGCCGGCATGCCGGATCTGCCCGAAGCGCTGCACCTTGAGCCGGTCGCGTTCGTGAATCTGCTTCGACATGCGCGCGATTTTTTCCGCCTCGTCCCCCATGCGCTCGAGGTCCGTCACTGTCTTGCTGACCGCCATGATCAGGCGCAGGTCGGTCGCGGCCGGCTGCCGCCTGACGATGATATGGCTGCAGTCGGTATCGATGCTCACCTCGTAGCCGTTGACGCGCAACTCGGTTTCAATCACCCGCTCGAACAGCTCCGGGTTTCCAGTGGAAAAACCCTCGATGGCCGCAAGAATCTGCGCCTCGACGAGGCCGCCCATTTGCAGGACGCGCGAACGCAGCGCATCGAGGTCGCTGTCGTACTGTTTCGAAAGGTGTTCGGTGGTAGGCATGTTCGCGCTCCTTGGGCTGTCTAACCGAAACGCCCGGTGATGTAGTCTTCGGTCTGCTTGTTCCGCGGCTTGATGAACAGGTTGTCGGTGTCGCCGAATTCGATCAGCTCGCCCAAGTACATGTAAGCGGCGTAATCGGAAACCCGCGCAGCCTGCTGCATATTGTGAGTGACGATGACAATGGTGAATTCCTGCTTCAGGTCGTGGATCAGTTCCTCTATTCTCGCGGTGGATATCGGATCCAGCGCAGAGGTGGGTTCGTCCAGCAGCAGAATCTCCGGATGAACGGCGATGCCGCGCGCGATGCACAGGCGCTGCTGCTGCCCGCCGGAGAGGCTCATGCCGCTCTGATTCAGCTTGTCCTTCGCCTCGTCCCATAGCGCCGCCTTGCGCAGCGCCCATTCGACGCGATCGTCCATCTGCGCGCGCGTCACGTCTTCGTGCAAACGCACGCCGAAAGCGATGTTCTCGTAGATCGACATCGGAAACGGCGTCGGCTTCTGGAACACCATGCCGACGCGTGCGCGCAAATCGTTCAAATCGATATCGGCGTCGAGCAGGTTCTTGCCGTCGAGCAGCAATTCCCCCTCGGCGCGCTGCTCGGGATAGAGCGCGTACATCCTGTTCATCGCGCGCAGCAGCGTGGATTTGCCGCAGCCGGAGGGGCCGATGAAGGCCGTGACGCTGGCCTTGTAGACATCCATGTTGATGTCCTTCAGCGCATGGTACTTGCCGTAAAAGAAATTCAGGCCGCGGATCGTTAGCTGGACCGCCGGCGCAGGCGTGGTGCTCGTCTCGGTGATTGGCGTTGTCATCATCGGGTATGTGTGCAGGAACGTCGGATCAGGACTTCGCCTGTTCCCTGAAGAACACGCGCGCCGCGATGTTCAGCGCAAGCACGCCCACGGTGATCAGGAACACGCCCGCCCAGGCCAGCTCCTGCCAGTCGCTGAACGGGCTCATGGCGAACTTGAAGATGGTGACCGGGAGATTCGCCATCGGCTCGTCGAGATCCAGGCTCCAGAATTGGTTCGACAGCGCGGTAAACAGCAGCGGCGCGGTTTCCCCGGAAATGCGCGCCACCGCCAGTAATACGCCAGTGACGATGCCGGCCTTGGCGGATCGGATGGTCACCCGCATGATCACGATCCATTTGGGCGCTCCCAGGGCGAACGCGGCCTCGCGCAGGCTGTTCGGGATCAGCAGCAGCATGTTCTCCGTCGTGCGCACCACCACCGGTATGACGATCAGCGCGAGCGCAAACACGCCCGCAATCGCCGAGAATTTCCCGACCTGGGCCACGTAGGCGGCGTAGATGAACAGGCCGATCACGATGGATGGCGCCGAAAGAAGGATGTCGTTGATAAACCGGGTCGCGAACCCCAGCAGGGTACGCTGTCCGTATTCCGAGAGATAAGCGCCGGCCAGAATACCGACCGGCGTCCCGAGCAGCGTCGCCAGGCCCACCATGATCGAGCTGCCGACGATGGCGTTCAGCAGCCCGCCCGGGCTTCCCGGTGCGGGGGTCATCTTGGTGAACAGGGCCAGGGACAGTCCGCTCAGGCCGAGATGAAGGACGGTGTACAGAATCCAGCACAGCCAGAACAATCCGAAGGACATTGCCGCCAGGGACAGCCCCAAGGCAAAGCGGTTCACCAGTCTGCGCTTGCTGCGAATATTCATCCGGATCTAGGTCTCAGGTCTGCGCGCCTTCGTGGCGTCCCAGGCGCATCAACAAAATCTTGGACAGCGCAAGAACCACGAAGGTGATCAGGAAAAGGATCAGGCCGAGCTCGACCAGGGCCGCGCTGTACATGCCCTGCCCGGCTTCGGCAAATTCGTTCGCCAGTGCGGAGGTGATGCTGTTCCCGGGCGCGAAGAGCGAGATGGTGTTCAACACATTGTTGTTGCCGATGACAAAGGTCACCGCCATCGTTTCGCCAAGCGCGCGCCCCAGTCCGAGTATGATGCCGCCGATCACCCCGACCTTGGTGTACGGGAGCACGATGCGCCGAACGACTTCCCAGGTCGTCGCACCCAGGCCATAGGCCGACTCCTTCAGCATTCGCGGCGTCACCTCGAACACGTCGCGCATTACCGAGGCGATGAATGGAATCACCATGATTGCCAGTATGATGCCCGCGCTCAACAGGCCGATCCCGATCGGCGGCCCGCGAAACAGCGCCCCGACGCCCGGAACCTGTCCCAGCGTGCTGGTCACGAACGGCTGCAGGTACTCGGAAACCAGGGGGGCAAACACCAGCAGTCCCCACATTCCATAAACGATGCTGGGGATGCCCGCCAGAAGCTCGATCGCAATGCCGAGCGGCCGCCGCAGCCAGGTCGGCGAGAGCTCCGTAAGAAACAAGGCGATCCCGAAGCTGACCGGAACCGCGATCAACAGAGCAATGATCGAGGTTACCAGCGTGCCGTAAATGGGCACCAACGCGCCGAAGCGCTCGACCGGCGGATTCCATTCCGATCGAAACAGGAATGCAATCCCGAAGCGCTCGATGGAAGGCCACGCGCCGTATAGCAGCGACACGATGATGCCGCCGAGCATGATCAGAACCAATGCGGCGAAGGCGCGCGAAACATTGAAGAATACGATGTCCCCGATCGCCGATGATTTCTTTCTTCTGGGCAGGTTCATTGTGAGCGCGCGGGCCGCAGCACCTTCCCGGATAGGTGCGCCGCCGATGCCGATATTCATGCTGGCCAATCCGGAAAGCAGCCCCGTTCGGCGCCGGGAGCGCCGGACGGATCCAGCCCTTCTTGCTTAACGGCTGCTCCAGAGCGCCTTGCCGGCTGCGTCCTTGATGTTGGCCGCCCAGGCACTCTTGATCAGTTTCACCAGGCTATCCGGGAGAGGCACGTATATGAGATCCGCGGCCATTTTATCCCCGTTGGCGTAGGCCCAGTCGAAGAATTTCATCACCTCGGTCCCCTGCTCGGGTTTGGCCTGGACCTTGTGCATGAGGATGAATGTCGCGCCCGTGATCGGCCAGCTGTTCTTGCCAGGCTGGTTGGTCAGGATTTCCGCGAACGCAGATCTGGTCCAATCCGCGCCGGCTGCGGCCGACTTGAACGTCGTTTCCTCGGGCGCAACGAACTGGCCGTCGGCATTGCGCATCAAGGCGTAAGAAAGCTTGTTCTGCTTGGCATAGGCGTATTCCACATAGCCAATTGCGGCCGGGATCCGCTGAACGAATGCCGCAACGCCCTCGTTGCCCTTTCCCCCCAGGCCCACGGGCCACTGCACCGCGGTGCCCTCGCCGACCTTTTGCTTCCACTCGGCGCTGACCTTGGACAGGTAATTGGTGAATATGAAGGTCGTGCCGGAGCCGTCGGCGCGTCGCACCACGGCGATATCCTGGTTTGGCAGGGCAAGCTGGGGGTTCAGATCCGCAATCGCCTTGTCGTTCCATTTCGCCACCTTGCCGAGATAAATGTCGGCCAGCAGCGCGCCGGTCAGATGCAGGTCCCCAGGCTTGATTCCCTGCACGTTCACCACGGGAACCACCCCACCGATCACCGTCGGGAACTGGAACAGGCCGTCCTTGTCCAGATCGGCGGGCTTGAGCGGCATGTCGGAGGCGCCGAAATCGACTGTCTTCGCGATGATCTGTTTGATGCCGCCACCCGAGCCGATCGACTGGTAATTCATCTTTACGCTCGTGGCTTTCTGGTAGGCCTCCGCCCATTTCGCGTAGACCGGCGCCGGAAAGGAGGCACCTGCTCCGGTAAGTTCCTTGGCAGCCAGCGCCTGGCCTCCGAAACCCAGCGTCGCCAACGCGAGTACCCCGACCGACTGTCTTGTAGACCTCAACATGTTCATCGATTCACCCCAATGGTTGAAAGAAAATATTCGGAGGTGAGTCTACAACGGGCATATGACAGCAGCATTACAGCAGAGCGAGCACGGGGCGCTCGCCGATCCCGGTCAAGGATGAGCGTGCCGGGCGCCGCCTGGTTCGTTCCACAGCCGGCGCGCAGTTCCACCTGCGCGTAGGGATCAGTCCCCGCCCAGTATCCCGAACTCGGCTTCAGTCCTGGAGTAGAACAGGTTCAACCCCTCGCGCGTCAACTGCGCGAGGAGTTGTTCGGCGAGCTCTGGGCTGGTGATGAATATGACCTCCACCGGGAGCTCGCCCGCGAGCTCGAAAAACGTCTGTTCGTGCAGCACCCCGTGGCGACCGTAGCCGGCCACCGCGCGGAACGCCGAGCCGCCGGGGACGCCGAGCTTCTTCGCTTTCTCCAGCAGCCACTCGTACATCAGCTCGCCATCGTGCTTTTCGCCCTCGGGAACGAAGAACTGCAAAGAAACGCCGCGCATCGCTTTCTCCCCTATCCGTGCAGCCATTTGAATGTTGCGAAACCAAGCAAGGTCATGATGAGCGATCCCGCCAAATGCGACAGGATCAGTCCCGCGGCCCAAGCGTACTGGGCGCGCACCAACAGCGTGACCGCTTCCGCGGAAAATGTCGAGAACGTCGTCAGCCCGCCGAGGAAGCCGGTGATCACGAACAGCCGCCATTCGGGCGGAATTGCGGCGTTGTCGGCAAAATAGGCGACAGCGAGGCCGATCAGGTAACCGCCGATCAGGTTGGCCGTGAGCGTGCCCAGGGGAAGCGTAGGGAACGCCGGGTTGAGCACGCTTCCCAATCCCCAGCGCAGCCACGCGCCTATGGCGGCGCCGATGCCGATGGCTGCGAAAGCGGCGGCGGTCACGACGAAGAAATCCCGCTGAGTCCGATTGGCACTTACCTACGCCTCTTTTCTGTGGCAACTTCGATCATCGTCTCAGTAGCTTGACCTGCAACAAGACTTTGGTTGGGCGTGGGAGCGAGCTTGCTCGCGATTGCGTGCCGGATATCGCGAGCAAGCTCGCTCCCACGAAACAATTCGTCAACCTAGGAGAGCTCAATCCTTGTTCCAGCGTTCGGCCGCCAGCTCGTCGTCCGAGCGCGCCTCGACCCAGCGCGCGCCCTGCGCAGTCTGCTCTTTTTTCCAGAACGGCGCCTGCGTCTTGAGGTAGTCCATGATGAACTCGCAGGCGGCGAAGGCTGCGCCGCGGTGCGCGCCCGTCACCACCACCAGCACGATTTGGTCCAGCGGTTTCAATTCGCCGACGCGATGGATCACCAGCGCATCGGCGATGTCCCAGCGCTTCTTGGCCTCGGCGACAATGCCCGCCAGCGCTCTTTCGGTCATGCCCGGATAGTGCTCCAGCGTCATGCCGGTGACCGCGTCGCCGTTGTTTACGTCGCGCACCAGGCCGATGAAACTGGCGATGGCGCCGATCCCTGCATCGGCGCCGCACAGTGCCGCTATTTCCGCGCCAATATCGAAATCCGCCTGTTGCACCCGCACCGCCATATCACCCCCCGGTCACCGGCGGGAAGAATGCGATCTCATCACCCGCCTTCACCGGCGTATCGTCGCGCGCGAGGTCCTGGTTGACCGAAACGCGCACCGCCTTGCCTTGGCCGAGCGCCGCGGCCGAGGCGCCGCCGCGCGCGACCAGCTGCGCGCGCAGGCCCTTCACGTCACTGGCCTCCGCCGGCAGCTCGAACATCTCCCCGGCGATGCCCATATCCTCGCGCAGCCTGGCGAAGTACAGAATTCTGATGCTCATTGGAACAGCTCCGAGAAAGGAAGAAATTTCACCATGTCGCCACGGCGGATCGGCTGCTTGGCCGGATTGTCGATGAAGCCGTCGCCCCACACCGCCGAAGTCAGCACCGCCGAGCTCTGGTTCACGAACAGATCGAGTCCGCCGGCTGCATTCAATTTTACGCGCAGGAATTCGCGTCGGGAATCGGGCTTCGGCCAATCGAAATCGGCGCGCAGCGGGTAACTGAGCGGCGCTACCCGGGCGACGCCCTGGCAGCGCAGGATGAACGGCCGCACGAAAATCAGAAAAGTCACAAAGCTCGAAACGGGGTTACCGGGCAGGCCGATGAAATGCGCTTTGTGCCCCGCGCCCGCATCGACTTGGCCGAAAGCCAGCGGCCTGCCCGGTTTGACCGCGATTTTCCACAGGCTGAGCTTGCCCTCCGCTTCGACCGCGGGCTTGATATGGTCTTCCTCGCCCACCGACACGCCGCCCGAGGTGACGATCAGGTCGTTGCCTGCAGCGGCTTGGCGCAGCACTGCGCGCGTCGCCTGCAGCTGGTCGGGGACGATGCCGTAATCGGTGACCTCGCAACCGAGCAGTTGCAGCAGGCCGTTCAGGGTGTAGCGATTGGAGTTGTAGATGCGTCCCGGCGGCAACGGTTCGCCCGGCATCACCAGTTCGTCGCCGGTGAAAAACACCGCAACTTTCAACCGGCGATACAGCGGCAGCGCCGCAATCCCGACCGAGGCGGCAAGGCCGGTATCCTGCGGCCGTAATTTCATTCCCGCCGCAAGGATTTCGCTCCCCGCCCGGATGTCCTCGCCCGTGCGGCGCACCCATTCGCCCGGTTCGGGCCGATGCTTCACGATGACCGCGTCGCCGTCCTGCGTACAGAGCTCCTGCATCACCACCGCGTCGGCCCCGGCAGGGATCGGCGCGCCGGTGAATATGCGCGCCGCCGTGCCGCGGGCGAGCGGCTGCGGCATGCTACCTGCGGCGATGCGCTGCGACAGCGGCAGGCGCGCCTCGCCCGAGGCGCAATCCGCCGCATAGACCGCGTAACCGTCCATGGAAGTGTTGTCCACCGAAGGCACGGTGAGGGTGGAGTGTTGCGCTTGCGCCAGCACGCGGCCGCTCGCGGCGCGCGTTGAAACCTCCTCCGTCCCGGCCACGGTTGTTGCACCCTCGAGCAGAAAGGCAAGCGCCTCGTCCACCGACAGCATGCCCGGTTTCATCGTTTCAGCTCCAGGGTGTCGACCACAAAAGCGGTTATCGCATCGTAGTCCTCGAGGCCAAACTGCGGCAAGCGGCAGGGGACGGGCGTGTCGGTGGCCAGCGCCACGATATGCTCGTCCTCGGGATGCAGCAGCGGCTTGCCGTTGGCCTCGCGGTAAATCTCCAATTTGGGCAAGGGATAGCGCTTGTAGCCCTCGATCAACAGCAGATCGCAAGGCGACATGCGCGCGATCTGCTGCTCCAGCGTCGCCTCCGGCGCGCCGCGCATCTCGTGCATCAGCACCCAGCGCTCGCCCGAAGTGACCAGCACCTCGCTGCAGCCGGCCGTGCGGTGGCGGAAGGAATCCTTGCCCGGCTGGTCGACGTCGAAGCGATGGTGCGCATGCTTGATCAGCGACACCTTGAGGCCGGTACGCACGAAGCGCGGAATCACCTGCTCGATCAGCGTGGTCTTGCCGCTACCGGACCAGCCGGCAAAGCCGAAAATTTTCATCGCAGGCAATGCGCTCCAGCCTCCCCGGAACCGCGGTCGGCACTATTGATTGAACCGCGCATTTTAGCAGCTTCTTCGGCCCGTTCTGAACTATACGTGGCGACTCAAATCGCGCGCCCCGTTGTTGCAGAGTTGCGACTTTGCGCGGACGAAAAAGCCCGTCCGCACGCAATCGGCGATCTTGTATCAAAGCGAACTTAAACCGTTTTGGGTGTTAACCATAACCGTATTTTCCGTACGGATGCGCTTTTCATCCGTACGGAAAATACGGTTGGCGCGCGCAGCGCGCAATGGCTGCTCCTCGGCAACCCCTGAATATAGCTGGGTAGTTCGAACTGCCGCGTCCCCCTTGCGCGGACGGCGACCCGTCCGCGCGGATCGCCGATTGCGTGCGGATGAAAAGCACATCCGCACGCAATCGCCGATCTTGTTAAAAGCCCCTAAGCAGCATTCAGTGTCAGCCATAGCGAGGGCATTCAAGACGCCCAACGGAAGTCCTCTTGGAGGACACCGTATATGGAACGAACAGGCCCTAAGCCTCATCCAGCTTGCCGTTTTCCAGATGGAAACGCCGCGTGCCCGGTAACTCGATCAATTCGCGGTCGTGGCAGGCGATGAGCAAGCTGCCGTTGTCCTGCACCAGTTGCCGGATCAGGGCGATCGCCTGGGCGCGCGCCTCGCCGTCGAGGTTGGCGGTCGGCTCGTCGAGCAGGAACAAGTGCGGCTTGAGCACCTTGGCGCGCGCCAGGGCCACACGCTGCTTCTCGCCGCCGGAGAGCTTGGCCGGCGGCACGCCGCGCAAGTGGTCCACGCCGGCCCAGGCAATGGCCTGCGCCGCCAGGCGCCTGCGCTCGACGCCGGCAATCCCGCGCGCCGCCAGCCCATAGCCGATGTTGTGCGCAACCGTCGAATGAAACAGATAGGGATGCTGGTGCACATACACGATGTCGTGGCGCACGTCCTCCGGCAGCCTGCCGTGGATCAGCGGCACGCCGCGGAACTCGAAACCCGCAATCTCGCCCGGCTCGAGTCCGGCCAGAATGCGCAGCAGCGTGGTCTTGCCCGAGCCGTTATCGCCGGTAATGACATACGCCTCGCCCGCGCCAACGGCGAACGGACCGAGGTCGAGCAACTTTCGCCCGCCGAAAGACTTGCGCAGATGCCGGAACGACATCAGAACGCTCACTTGAGCCCGCCCCTGCCTTGCAGCAGGCCCAGGGTGATGCTGATGCCGAGGGCGAACAACATCAGCACCACACCCAGGGCGATGCCTTGCGCGAAATCGCCCTTGCTCGTCTCGAGCGCGATGGCCGTCGGAATATTGCGCGTGACCCCCGCGATATTGCCGCCCACCATCATGGCGCAGCCGACTTCGGAAATCACCCGGCCGAAACCGTTGAATACGCCCGCCACCACGGCGAAGCGCACTTCCAGCAGCGTCGTCAGCGCGGCGCGCAGGGGCGAGGCGCCCAGGCTCACCGCGGTCTCGTGCGCGCGCGGATCGGCGCCCTGCACCGCCGCCAGCGCGAACGCGGCCAATACCGGGAACGCAATCACCGCCTGGCCCATGATCATCGCTTCCTGCGTGAACAGCAATTGCCAGGAACCCAGCGGTCCCTGGCGCGTGAGCAGGATGTACAGGATCAGCCCGACCACTACCGTGGGGAACGACAGCAGCCCCTGGATCAGAACGACGAGTATGCGCCGGCCGAAAAAGCGTTTCTGCGCCAAAGCATAGCCGAGAATGACCGCGGGGGGCGTGGCCAGGGCAAGCGCGGTGAGCGATACGCGTAAGGAGATCCAGATGATGGTCCAAAGCTCGGCGTCGCCGGAGAACAGCAGAGCAAATGCCTGACGCGTCGACGCGAGGATATCCATCCGGGATCTAGCGCGCCTTTGCCGGCGCGAAAAAAACCTGCTGCCCGCCGATGCGGAAACCGGCAATCAGCCGTTGCGCTTCAGCCGAAGTCAGCCAGGAGACGAACCTGGCGGCGGCATCGGCATTGATTCCGGGAAACCGGGCCGGGTTCACTGCGACGACGCCGTATTCGTTGTACAGCCGCGCATCGCCTGCGGCCAGAAGTTCCAGGCCGGTCCTCGCGCGAAAAGCGGCAAACGTCGCGCGGTCGGAGAGCGTGTACGCCTGCATCTCGCCTGCCATCATCAGTACCCTGCCCATGCCTACGCCCGCCGACATATAGCCCGCCCATCTGGGTTCCAGCCCGGCGGCGCGCCACAGCTCCCGCTCTTTGACATGCGTCCCGGACGCGTCGCCGCGCGATATGAAGCGCGCCTTGGCAGCACGGATCCTGCGCATGACCTCGACTGCGTCCTGAAGACCGCGGATCCGGGCCGGATCCTGCGGCGGGCCGGCAATGAGAAAATCGTTGAAGGCAACGGCATGGCGCTTCAGCCCCGCGCCGGAGGCCACCAGTTGTTCTTCTTGCGCCTTGACATGCGACATGACCGCGTCCACGTCGCCGTTCGCGGCCAACCTGATCACCTGCCCGGTGCCGCCTATGGCCAGCCGGACCTTGACGCCCGAGGCCGCTTCAAACGCGGGAATGAGCGTCGCGAGCAGGCCCGAATCCTCCAGCGTATGCGTCGCCGCCAGTTTGAATTCGGCCGCCGCCAGCGGCAGTGCCGGCAACGCCAGACCGAGCGCAGCGACGATGCGGCAAAAGCTGGCCAGTTTGGATCGCACGCTCGCCCTATTTTCCTGCGTTGGGGAAGAACATTTGTGCGCCTTCCACCTTGAAATCAGCAATGAGCTGTTGGCCTTCGGCGGAAGTAATCCACTCGATCAATGTCATCGCGCCCCGATAGTTCACCCCCGGATACTTCTTCGGGTTGACGGCGATAATACCGTAAGGGTTATACAGCCGCGGGTCTCCTTCGACCAGGATTTCCAGCCCGGTGCGACTGCGATAGGCGGCGTAGGTGGCGCGGTCAGTCAGTGTGTAGGCGCGCAGGCTCGCGCTCATGGTCAGCACCTCGCCCATGCCCTGCCCCGCCGACAGATAGGCCGGCCCGCCGGGTTCGGCATGCGCCAGCTTCCAGTAAGACCGCTCCATCTTGTGCGTACCCGAGTCATCGCCGCGCGAAACGAAGCGCGCGCCCGGCTGCTTCAGCTTGCGCATCGCTGCGACCACGTCTTTCATGCCGCGGATGCCGGCTGGATCGTCCCCGGGACCGACAACGACGAAATCGTTGTACATGACGTCGCGCCGGTTCACGCCATGGCCCGCGGCCACGAAAGCGGCCTCAGCCGCCCGTGCGTGCACCAGGGTCACGTCCACGTCGCCGTTCTCCGCGAGTTTGAGCGCCTTGCCCGTGCCCACCGGGATCACCTGCAGTCTGACGCCGTATTTCTTCTCGAACGCAGGCAGAATGGCCCGCAGCAATCCGGAATTGTCGGTGCTGGTAGTAGTGGACATGCGGATGTCGCCTGGATCCGCCCCGGCGCCAGAGGCGAGGCCGAGCGCGAATCCCAGTACGGCCCCGGATAATAGCGACTTCATCCCGCCCCCTGTCCTTCTGATTGATCCGAAACCATCGTTTATGTTATTTATTGCATATTTGTTTCTTTTTCATTATCACCTATTGCCACATCGGTGAGAATAGGCTATTTTTTGCATAAATGGTCAAGCTCGTCCCAGCGATCCAATGGCACATGCCGGGCGTCGACGGCGCCGCGCTCGACGCGCGGCTGCTGCCGCTGCTGGCCGCCATCGACGGCGGCGCCAACCTCGCCGCCGCGGTGGCGCAAGTTGGTCTGTCCTATCGCCATGGCTGGGGCCTGTTGCACGCGCAGGCGGCACTGCTCGGCGCGCCGCTGGTCGATATGCAGCGCGGCAAAGGCGTCAGCTTGACGGCGGCGGGAAAGCAACTGCTGCAGCTGACCGCCGGCGCCGAGCAGCGGCTGCTGCGCAAAGCGGCGGCGATCGAGATCGCGCCCCTGCCGCCTGCGGCAGCGCAACCGTCGCGGCTCGTCATGCATGCCAGCCACGACCTGGCGTTGATCGAGTTGCGCGAGCGCATCGCCCCCGCGTTCGGCCTGGAACTGAATCTCGAGTTCAAGGGCAGTCTGGAAGCACTGGCCTCGTTTGCCGCCGGCCACGCCGATCTGGCCGGCTTCCACATCCCGCTCGGAGCGCACCCGGGCGCGCTGGCGCCTTATCAGCGCTGGCTCAAGCCGCGGCAGCATCGTCTGATCGGATTCATCGAGCGCGAGCAGGGCCTGATGCTGCCGCCGGGCAACCCGGCGAAAGTGCGCGATCTGCGCGACCTGGCCGCCAAGCGCTTGCGCGTCATCAACCGCCAGCGCGGCTCCGGCACGCGGCTGCTGTTCGACCAGTTGCTGCAGGAATCAGACATCGACGGCCAATCCCTGCGCGGCTATTCCGACGAGGAATTCACGCATCTGGCCGTCGCGGCCACTGTCGCCGCAGGCAAGGCCGATGCCGGATTCGGCGTCAAAGCGGCCGCCCTGCAGCACGGGCTCGACTTCAAGTCGCTGGAGTGGGAGCGCTATCTGCTCGCCTGCCGCAGCGAAGCGGCGGACCAGGCCGCGGTACGGCTCCTGCGCCAGGCCATCGCGAGCCGGCCAATGCTGCAGGTGCTGCAAGGCCTGCCAGGCTACGCCGCCGCAAATACTGGCAGCCTGCTAGGTTTTGCCCGCGCCTTTGCGCTTGGCCGCGCTCACGCCAAGAAGAAGGCCTGAGCCGCGCCCGCCGCGCCCGCCACCGCGCCCGCCGTCATTGCGCGCTCCCGCAGGAGGCTGTATATTTCCCGCACCGGGAAATGCAGACTCCCGGTCAGACGGTGTCCCGTCCAAGTTCTGCGACTCTCTTCGCGCGAGGATCATCGTGGACACCGTTATTTCCAGCGTTTCAATTTCGCAGCTTCTGCAGCATACGCACTCCAAGTGGGTCACGCGCGAGCGCCCCAAGATCGATCGCATCGCCTGTCCCTGGCTGATCAGGCGTTTCATCGACCCGGGTGCGGAATTCCTGTACGTGCCCTCAGCTGACGTTCTCACAATTGCAAAGGCCGAGCAGGCCATCCCGTATGACGTGCCGGATGTGCAGTTTTCGCACCGCGGCGAATACTGCAGCTTTGACGCATTCATTGCGGACTTCGGGCTCCGGGATCCCGCGCTCGCCGATCTCGCGCTGATCGTGCGCCGCGCCGACACCGGCAAACCCGAACTGACACCGCAATCGCCTGGCCTGCTCGCAGTCTCGCTCGGGCTCTCGGTCAACTACCCCGATGACCATGCCATGCTCGATCACGGGATGGTCGTGTACGATGCCCTCTACGCTTGGATCCGCTCGACGCGCGCGGAGGTTCATAGCGCCGACCTGTCCAAGAAGCAACCATGACCCAGGACAAGCAGCAAACCCCCGCACCGGTGAGCCTTGGGGAAGCATTCTGGTACTGGCTCAAGCTCGGCTTCGTCAGTTTCGGCGGACCGACCGGACAAATCGCGATGATGCACCAGGATCTGGTGGAGCGGCGGCGCTGGATCTCGGAGAAGCGCTTCCTGCATGCGCTCAACTACTGCATGCTGCTGCCCGGGCCGGAGGCCACGCAGCTCGCCACCTATATCGGCTGGATGATGCACCGCACTTGGGGCGGCCTCATCGCCGGGGTGCTGTTCGTGCTGCCCTCGATGTTCATCCTGATGGCGCTGACGTGGGTGTACCTGGTCTACGGCAACGTGCCGCTGGTGGCGGGCATACTCTACGGCATCAAGCCTGCGGTCACCGCCATCGTGGTATTCGCCGCCTACCGCATCGGCTCGCGCGCGCTCAAGAACAGCGTGCTGTGGGCGATCAGCGCCGCCGCCTTTATCGCCATTTTCGCTCTCAAGCTCCCTTTCCCCTACATCGTGCTGGCGGCAGGCATCATCGGCGCCCTGGGCGGGCGCCTCGCGCCGGGGAAATTCGCCACCGGCGGGGGACACGGCGCAGGCGGCAAGAGTTATGGCGCGGCGATTATCGACGACGAGACGCCTACGCCCGCGCATGCGCGCTTCGCCTGGCAGCGCTTCATCGGCTTTTCCGTCGCCGGGCTCGCGCTCTGGGCCGGCGCGATGGCCTGGCTCGGCGCCGCGTACGGCTGGGACGGAACGCTGACCCGGATCGGATGGTTTTTCACCAAGGCCGCGCTGCTGACTTTCGGCGGGGCCTATGCGGTACTGCCCTACGTCTACCAGGGCGGCGTGGAGACCTACGGCTGGCTCACGCCGACGCAGATGATAGACGGCCTCGCGCTGGGCGAGACCACCCCCGGTCCGCTGATCATGATCGTGACCTTTGTCGGCTTCGTCGGCGGCTGGACCAAGCAGATCTTCGGGCCGGATGCGCTATCCCCGCTATGGGCCGGCATAGCCGGCGGTAGCGTGGCCACTTTTTTCACTTTTCTGCCTTCGTACCTATTCGTACTCATCGGCGGGCCGCTGGTCGAAGCCACGCACGGCGACCTCAAGTTCACCGCCCCGCTCACCGGTATCACCGCGGCGGTAGTCGGAGTGATCCTCAACCTTGCCGTGTTCTTCGCTTGGCATGTGCTGTGGCCGGCCGGTTTCGGTGGCAGCTTCCAGTGGTTCGCCGCGCTCGTTGGCTTGGTCGCGTTCATCGCCTTGTTCAAGTACAAAGCCGGTATCATCCCGCTGATCCTGGCTTGCGGCGCAGCGGGATTCGCTTACACTTCACTGTTTTGACAGCATTGACAGGAGAAAAAATGGCGGCCTATCTCGTAGTGGACATCGACGTCACCAATCCGGCGCAGTTCGAGGAATACAAGAAGCTTGCACCGGCGGCGATCGCCAAGTACGGCGGGCGCTACCTCATCCGTGGCGGCGCTTACGAGGCGATCGAAGGTGATTGGAAACCGCAACGGCTGACGGTGGTCGAATTCGAGTCGATGGAGAAAGCGAAAGCCTTCTACGACTCGCCGGAATATCAGCTGGCGATCAAGGTGCGCAAGGGGGCGGCGAACATGAAGATGCTGCTCGTGCAGGGAATATAGGCGCTCCAGGCAATGACAAAGGGGCGCACGGGCGCCCCTTTGTCGATTGCGTGTCCGACTATTTCTTGGTTGCCGCCGCCGGCTTGGCGCCCTTGGCCGCAGCCGCAGGCTTGCCGCCCTTGACCTGGCTTTTCTTGTAGCGCTCGGCCACCCGGTCCTGCGCCTTCGCCAGCTGCTCCCCTGCCTTTTTCGCGGCTTCGGCTTCCTTGACTTTCTTTTCCTCAGCCTTGGCCTTGGCCGCGTCATCCATCGGCGGAACGGGTATCTTGGCCTGAGCCAGCCCTGCGCTCAATGCAAAAACCAGCGCCCCTGCCATCAGCAATTTTGCGGTTTTCATTTCAGCCTCCCAATTAGTGTTGGACCTGTGGCGGGGCGGTCGCGGCAGCTGCTGCGCCGGGCGCACCCGACGGCAACTCTCTCCTGCCGGCCTTGACGTCGTCGTACCAGTACTGCGCATGCTCGCGCGCCCAAGTCTCGTCCACGTAGCCGTTGCGCATCCCCTCGTAGGCGCCGGTCGTTCCCACAGTGCCCAGATAGATATGGGAAAGCCCCCAGGTGATGAACAGAATCCCGGCAATGACATGCACGATGTTGGCAAGCATCATCAGCCAGCGCGACTGGTCGAAGTTGGGAAAATCCAGCACCAGGCCGCTGGCGCTCGCCACGATGCCGAGGCCGATCACTCCGCCCCAGAACCAGATTTTCTCCCCGGCATTGAAGCGGCCGGCAGGTACCACTTCCCCGGTGAGCACGCCGCCGCCTTTGACCAGCCAAGTGATGTCGTAGGCGCGCGGAAAATTGTCGCGAATGAACGTCACCACGAACACCACGATGCTGAACATGAATATCGGCCCGGTGAAGTTGTGCAGGATCTTCCCCACCTCCGCCAGCCAGCTGAACAGCGTGTGGCCGATCAAGGGCAACAACACATGCTTGCCGAACAGCATGACGAGGCCGGTGACGGCGAGAATGCAGAAGCTGATAGCCATGGTCCAGTGCGCCATGCGCTCGAAACTGGAGAAACGCTCGATCATCTTGCCGCTGGGCGGACTGTGCAGCCCCATCGGCCCGCGCAACTTGTAGAACAGGCCAAGCGCGATCAGCGTCAGGACCACCCACCAGCCGCCGTAGAGCGTGATCGGACCGTTGCGCAGCCTGCGCCAGGTTTCGCCCTCGGTCTGAATCAGAACGCCGGTCTCGCGCCCCTGGATCGAGGTGTACCCCTCCTTGCCCGAGCGCACGTCGCGCCACACCGGCGCGTTGTTGCCCGGCTGCACCTGCTGGCGTTGCGCCTGGGTTTGGTCCATCCGGCTTTCCTGCGCCTGGGCGTAAGCCGTCCCGCCGGACAACGGCAGCAGCAGCATCAATCCCAGGAAGAAATGCCGCACGCCTGAAACATTGGCTCGCATGATTCCTCCTTAATCGCCGATGCGCACGTATTCGTTTTGATTCTGGCTGCGCGACCTGAGCGCGGACTCCCAACTGCTCTTGTCGCCCTTCGCCCACTTGGAAGTGGTGTAAAGGCTGGCGCCGGGCTCGTTCTCCCACGGCCTGGTATCGGGCTTGCCCTGGTACTTGCCCTGCTCGTACACGATCACCTGCTCTGTTTCGCCGCAGCCGGCCAGGCCGGCCGTAACGGCAAGAGCAGCAACGGCAACTGCGAGTTTGCGTGCGCTGATCATGATTTCCCCCCTTTCGGTGCCGGCTGCTGCGCTTTGTCGGGTTTGCCGTAGGCCGTGCTCCAGCCCCACACTTCGGCGCCCTTGCCGCGCTTCAGCGCGCGATCGCGGAAAATGTCGGCGATGACATCGCCGTCGCCGCCGAGCAGCGCCTTGGTCGCACACATCTCGGCGCACGCGGGAAGCTTGCCCTGCGCCAGGCGGTTGGAACCGTATTTGGCGAACTCTTCCTTGGAGTTGTCCTTCTCCGGGCCGCCGGCGCAGAAAGTGCACTTGTCCATCTTGCCGCGCATGCCGAAGGCACCCGCCTGCGGGAACTGCGGCGCGCCGAACGGACAGGCGTAAAAGCAGTAGCCGCAGCCGATGCACATGTCCTTGTCGTGCAACACCACGCCTTCCTCGGTGCGGTAAAAGACGTCCACCGGGCAGACCGCCATGCACGGCGCATCCGAGCAGTGCATGCACGCGACCGAGATCGATTTCTCCCCCGGAACGCCGTCGTTGAGGGTGACCACGCGGCGCCGATTCACGCCCCAGGGCACCTCGTTCTCCTGCTTGCAGGCGGTCACGCAGCCATTGCACTCGATGCAGCGCTCGGCGTCACACAGGAATTTCATTCTGGCCATGATGGTCTCCCCTTATCCTTGAAATTTCTCGATCTGGCACAGGGTGGTCTTGGTCTCCTGCATCATGGTCACCGCATCGTAGCCATAGGTCGTGGCGGTGTTGACCGCCTCGCCGCGCACGATCGGCGCCGCACCGTCCGGGTAGTAGTCGAGCATGTCCTTGCCCATCCACCAGCCGGAGAAGTGGAACGGCAGGAACACCGTGTCCGCGCCGACGCGCTCCGTCACCATGGCCTTGACCTTGAGCTGCGCGCCGGTCGGAGTTTTCACCCATACGTACTCGCCTTCCCGTATGCCGCGGTCGTTGGCCGACTTGGGATTGATCTCGACGAACATGTCCTGCTGCAGTTCCGCCAGCCAGGGGTTGGAGCGCGTTTCCTCGCCGCCGCCCTCGAACTCGGTCAGGCGGCCGCTGGTCATGATCAGCGGAAATTCCTTGGAAATGTTCTTGTTCTTTTCCTGCACCGACTTGAACAGCGTCGGCAGGCGCCAGAACGCTTTCTTGTCGTCGTGCGTGGGGTACTTGTCCACCATGTCCGGCCGCGGCGAGTACAGCGGTTCGCGGTGCAGCGGGATGGCATCGGGGAAGTTCCACACCACGGCGCGCGCCTTGGCGTTTCCAAAGGGGTGGCAGCCGTGAACTTTCATCACCACGCGCTGGATGCCGCCGGAGAGGTCGGTCTTCCAGTTTTTGCCCTCTGCCGCCGTTTTCTCCGCCTCGGTCAGGTCGTCCCACCAGCCCAGTTTCTTCAGCAGCACATGGTCGAATTCCGGATAGCCGGTGGTCAGCTCCGCGCCCTTGGAGTGCGACCCGTCTTCGGCCAGCAGGTTGATGCCGTCTTTCTCCACGCCGAAGTTGGCGCGGAAATTTCCGCCGCCGTCCATCACGTGGCGCTCGGTCATGTACAGATTGGGCGAGCCCGGATGCTTCATCTCCGGCGTGCCATAGCAGGGCCAGGGCAGACCGAAATAATCGCCGTCGCAGGGCCCGCCCTTGGCGCGCAGTGTCTTCACGTCGAAGGTGTTCATGTGCTTCATGTGCAGCTTCAGCCGCTCCGGACTCTGGCCGGTATAGCCTATGGTCCAGGTGCCGCGGTTGAATTCGCGCGTGATGTCCTCGATCACCGGCTCGTCTTTCACCACCTGAATGTTCTGCTTGCCGTCCTTCTTGCCGACCAGCTGGTCGGCGAAACCGAACTTCTTGGCGAACAGGTACATGATGGTCTGGTCGGGTTTCGCTTCGAACAGCGGCTCGATCACCTTCTCCCGCCACTGCAGCGAGCGGTTGGAGGCAGTGACGCTGCCCGAGGTTTCGAACTGCGTCGCCGCCGGCAGCAGGTACACGCCGTCCTTCCTGATCATGGCCGCCATCGCCGCCGTGGCCGAGGGATACGGATCGATCACCACCAGCAGGTCGAGCTTCTTCATCGCCTCGACCATTTCCTTGCCGCGCGTCTGGCTGTTGGGCGCGTGGCCCCAGAAGACCACCGCGCGCAGGTTCGGATCCTGGTCGATCAATTCGTTCTTCTCGGTCACGCCGTCGATCCAGCGCGACACCGTGATGCCGGGCTTGTTCATCATGCCGGCGGCGTACTGTTTCTTCAGCCATTCCAGATCCACATTCCAGACCTTGGCCCAGTGAGCGAAGGCGCCCGGGATGATGCCGTAATAGCCCGGCAGCGAATCCGGGTTCGGGCCGATGTCGGTCGCGCCCTGCACGTTGTCGTGGCCGCGGAAAATGTTGGCGCCACCGCCCATCTTGCCGATATTGCCCAGGGCCAGCTGGAAAATGCAGAAAGCGCGCACCATGGCGTTGCCGATGGTGTGCTGGGTCTGCCCCATGCACCAGACGATGCTGGAAGGCCGGTTCTTCGCCATGGTCTCGGCGATCTTGTAGCAGTCCGCCTCGGACACGCCGCACACCTCCTGCACCCGTTCGGGCGTCCACTTCATCACCTCGTCCTTCACCTTCTCCATGCCGTAGACGCGGTCGTGAATGTATTGCTTGTCCTCCCAGCCGTTCTTGAACACGTGGTAGAGCACGCCGAATATGACCGGGATGTCAGTGCCGGAACGAATGCGCACGAAATGGTCGGCCTTGGCCGCGGTGCGGGTGAAGCGCGGGTCGGCGACGATGATCTTGGCACCTGCCTCCTTCGCATGCAGCACATGCAGCATCGACACCGGATGCGCCTCTGCCGCGTTCGAGCCCATGAACCAGATCGCTTTCGCGTTCTGCATGTCGTTGTAGGAATTGGTCATCGCACCGTAACCCCAGGTGTTGGCGACGCCGGCGACCGTGGTCGAGTGGCAGATGCGCGCCTGATGGTCGGTGTTGTTGGTGCCGAACAGGCGCACGAACTTGCACATCAGATAGGTCTGTTCGTTGTTGTGCTTGCTCGATCCGATCCAGTAGCTGGCGTCCGGACCGCTTTCCTTCCTGATCGCGAGCAGCTTGTCGCCGACCTCGTTGATCGCCTGATCCCAGCTGATGCGTTTGTACTTGCCGTTCTCCAGCTTCATCGGATACTTCAGGCGGTGCGAATTCTCGGTCACGCCGTGCTCGCGCACCGCTGCGCCCTTGGCGCAATGCGCGCCCAGGTTGAGCGGCGAATCGAATACCGGCTCGTGCCGCACCCACACACCGTTCTGCACCACCGCGTCGATGGCGCAGCCGACGGAGCAGTGGGTGCAGACCGTGCGTTTGATTTCGACCTTGCCGCCGGCGGACTTATCACTGGCAGCCTCGGCGCGGCCGATCATGTTGAACGGCCCGGCCAGGGTGGCCAACGAGGCACTCGCGCCCACCGCCACGCCGGAGCGCTTGAGGAAGGAGCGGCGGTCGATGGTCTTGGCCAGCATGCCGGCCAAGCCGCGCGACAGGCGGGTTTGCGCCGAGGGCGCGCTTGCGGATTTCCGGGTGAGTAACATGGCGCCTCCTCAGACTTTCGCGGTTCGGTAGTAATTGCGGATGTGCTCGGAGGCGTGGTAACCCCTGGTCTTCTTCTTGCCCTCGCCGGTCACGGCCGGCTGCGGCTCGACCTGCGGCACGGTCTTCGCCACAATCGCGGCGGCGCTTGCCGCGCCGCCTGCGCCGACCGCGAGCAGGAAATTTCTGCGGCTCAGTTTGGTCTGGCCTTGGCTCATGTTCGTCTCCTCACAAATGACCGCCGCTGACGGTCAAATCATTTCGAAAGAAACCGCTTCTACGTCCAGAAATGCCTTAGTGAAAGTCGCCACTTGCTTATAAAAATTTGTATTGGGCGAAGCCATCACGGCGGCATAAAAATCAGCATACCAAGGATTAAGATACTCGATAAAGAACTTTTTTTGTTCTTGCACTGCAGCATCGCTCGAGCCCGCGGCGATCAGGTGGCGCATGACTTCGCACAGGCCGGAGAAATGATCTTCGTACTCGGCCGCAGACGGGTTCTTCGCCAGCCCCATTTCGGCCAGCGCGTCGCGCAGCCGCACCAGCACCCGTTCCTGCATGGATTCAGCAAGATAGTGCGAGGCATAGGGGGTGATCTCGGCCTTGCCCGCGCCGACGAACACCTGGTCGTATTCCGCCCGCGCCGCTTCCGCATCCATCGCCGCCGCGGCCGCGCCGAGTGCGCTCCACGCCGCGGCCAGGGGCGCGGTTTCGCCTGCGCCCGCGATTTTCTCGGCGCCGGCGATGGCGGCGAGCAAGTGCGCGTCCGGTCCGGCGTAGAACAGGCGCGCGATCAGCGCATAGAAACCGGCGCGCGCCTGATCTTCCTCGAACACGGGCGGCGCGGACGCTGGCTGGGTGGACTGGCCGTTCACGAGCGAATGCCGAAGATGGTCTGCTCGTTCTTGTTTTCCATCATGTCGATGACGCGGCAATCGCCGCACATCTGCAAGCGCTTCGCGCCGTCGCCCGAAAACATGGGGTGAGTGCCCAGCTTGCCCGCCATGTTGTCTATCAACTGCTTGTTGCCGAAAGGCTTGCCGCAGCGCACGCAGTCAAACGGAACCGCCTCGTGCAGCACCACTTCCGCCTTGGCCCGCGACGTAAGCAGCAACCGCGGCGCGAGCGTGACCGCCTGTTCCGGGCAGGTGTTGACGCACAGGCCGCATTGCACGCAATTGCGCTCGATGAATTTGAGCAAAGGCCGGTCGCGGCCGTCGACCAGGGCCGAGGCCGGACAGGCGCCGACGCAAGCCATGCACAGCGTGCAGGTGTCGCGGTTGACCTGGACCCGGCCCCAGGGCGCGCCCGCTTCCAGCGCGATCTCCTCCCGCGGCGTGGGCGCCAGGCGCGCCAGGTGCTCGAGCGCGAATTCCAGGGTGCTGCGCTTGTCCGTGCTCAGGTTGAAACTTGCCGCATCGGCGACTGCCCGGGCCGGCGCGAGCGCCCACACCTCGCGCTCCAGCATGGCCGCATCTTCGGTGGCGAGCCACTTGAGGTGCATGCCGGCGTAGCCCAGCGCGCTGACGATGGTTTGGGCATGGCGCATCTGCTTTTCCACGGCCGCGCCGTATTCATCGGCCTCTTGCTCGTTTGCAAGCAGCACAACCTGACTGGCGCCGTAGGCGAGCGCGCCGAGCAGCGTATCCATGCCGAGCGCGGCGACACTGTGCACCTCCAGCGGAATCACCCGTGCCGGCAGGCCGCCGCTTTTCCCCGGCTGCGCGCGGCGGCCGAGCTTTGCGATCAGGTCGCGGCTGGTACCCGCATTGTGGAACAGGATGCACGCGTCTGTTCCGCCTGCGCCGCGATAGGTAGCGAGCAACGTCTTGAGCTGCCGGCCCAGATCGGACACGCGCGGATAGGCATGGGTCATCGCGCCCGAGGGACAGACGGTGGCGCAGCCGCCGCAGCCCATGCACAGCTGCGGTTCGACTTTGACCTTATCGCCATCGGCCGAAATCGCGCCGGTGGAGCAGGTGTCGATGCAATTGTTGCAGCCTGCCTTGGCCGAGCGGCTGTGCGCGCAGATCCTGGCGTCATAGGCAAAGAACTTCGGCTTCTCGAATTCCCCCACGAGTTGCGCCAACTGCCCTGCGGCGAGCGCCTGCGCGAGCGGATCGCGCCCCGGCGCGAGATAGCCTTGCGGCGGTTGCGCGAGTTTGATGCTGGGTTCGGCACCGAGATCGAGCAGCAGATCAAAGCGTTCGCTGCGCGCGCGTTCGACGCGCTCGAAATCGATGGCGCCGATGTCGCCGCAGGCTAGCACGCAGGCGCGATGCGACTTGCACTTGACCAGATCGATCTGATAGCTGAAATCGATGGCCTGCTCCGGGCAGGCGCGAATGCAGGCGTTGCAGCGCGTGCACACTTCCAGGTCGATCGGATTGGCCTGCTCCCACGCGACCTCGAACGCGCCGAGATAGCCGCTGACCGAGGCGAGCTTGCCCGACCAGACGGGGTAGCTACGCACCGCCGCAAGCTCGGCACCCGCGCTGTCTGTCACGAGGACGCTTACTTCGAGCCGCTCCTTCAACCGCTCGGCCCACTGCACCGCGACTTCCGCCGGACCGGCGATGAGCAACTGCCCATCCGAGCGGTAGCTGGTGCGAGCCACCGGTTCGGGCTCGGGCAGATCGGCCAAAGCAAGCAGCGCGGCGATCTTGGGCATGGCCTGCCTGGATTCCTTCGACCAGCCGGCGGTCTCGCGGATATTGACGAACTTAAGCTCGTGCTTTGCCCCGGCCTGCTCGGCCAATTCGGCGAACAGCGGCGCCTCCTGGGTACAGGCCACCAGGCAATCGCCGCCTTTCAGCGCTTCGTGAAACGCGCCGGCTTCGCGCCGGCATAGTTCGGTATGGATGGTGATGGGCGAATCGAGCTTCAACGCGATCGCCAAGGCCTTGGCGTCGAGCGCCATGGTCTGGTTGCAGTTGCACAGCTTGATCGTCTTGTCCGTCGACATCTTCTTATAATGGTTTGTTTGCGCAACCCGTCGAACGCGGGCTCCTCCAGCGCAGACATATACTACAAGCTAACAAAAACTCCTGGCTAGTTATTCTTGCTGCCTTGCGCCGGCGGCGCCGCCGCGGCGCTGGTCGCAACCTGTGCATCCTTGTCGGAATCGCCTGCCGCTGACGTTTCCGGCAATGCGCTCGTGTCAACTGCGGCCACAGGCGCTGCGGCTTCCCCAACTGCGGCCGGGCCGCCCGCGCTCTCGGCTGTTTTCCCCTTCCCCTCGTCCTCGAACAGGAACAGGTTTTTCGCCTGATTCAGTTGGCGCAGCATCGCCTCCGGAATCGGATCGGCTATGGAGTAGTCGTCGATATAGGTATCCAGGCCATCCATGACATTGAACTGCGGGTCGCTGAACAACTGCTTCAACGCCGTGCGGCGCAGTTCTTCGTCCACCCGCGGGTCGAAGTATTCGCGGTACTCGGCGCTGGTACCCTGCGGTGCTCCCGGCGCCGCCGGTTCGGTTGCGGGCGCGGCAGCAGCGCCAGGCGCGGTAGCGGGCAAGTCAGCCGCGGGTGCCGAGGCGGGCGGAGTCTCCTTCGCCTCCAGCTTGCGTCTGGACCAGCGCGAGAGGAAGGGTTCCTTGTCGTCCACGGCCGTCAATCTCTCTTCGCGCCCTTGAACGAGGGCGGACGGCTGCGCCGCTTGGGCTCGGGCCGGTAGTGCTGGTTGACGAATTCGCCCAGCCAGTCGCACATGTCGCGCGGCATGGGCACCGTGTCCACCTGTTCGTCCGCGTCCATGAAGCGCGCCGCTTCGCCATAGCTGACAGTGACAAATTTCGGCACGGCCAGGTCCTCCTCCATGCGCCAGACAATGAATACACAGGGTTGCGACGCCGACAGGTTGAGGTAGTAGTTCTCGGCTTCGTCGCGATGCAGTTCCAGCTGGAAGCCGCAGTGCAGCCATTGGGAACGCGCCGCGTCCTGCAGCAACACGCGCGGCGGCGCGGCGGCGCCGGGATCCGGAATGATGCCGATGGCCTCCCAGGTCTGCGCCTGCCAGCGATTGGCGAGCGCGCGCCGCTCCATGATTACCGCGATGTGAAAAACCGGATGACCCATATGCGACAACTATACTAGCGTAGCAGTCGCTCTGCTATCATATCCGGCGTGATTCAAATCGAAAAAGCCACATGACAGAAAGGGTTATCGCGCTGGTCGACGCCGGGCGGCACAAGCCCTTGCCGCCCGTGACCGGTCCGGCCGCAAGCCCGGCGCAGGACAGGCTCGGCCGTGCGCTGCGCGACTTGCGCATTTCGGTCACCGACCGCTGCAATTTCCGTTGTGTCTATTGCATGCCCAAAGAAGTGTTCGGCAAGGACTACCCGTACCTGGCGCACAGCGAACTGCTGTCTTTCGAGGAAATCACGCGCCTGGCGAAAATCTTCGTGGACCAGGGCATCGAAAAAATCCGGCTCACCGGAGGAGAGCCGCTGCTGCGCAGGAACATCGAGCGCCTGATCGAAATGCTGGCCGCGATCAGCCTGCCCAACGGCGAGAGCGTCGAGCTCACGCTCACCACCAACGCCTCGTTGCTCGCGAAAAAAGCGCGCGCGCTGAAAGACGCGGGCCTCGCGCGCGTCACCGTGAGCCTGGACGCGCTGGACGATCCGACCTTCATGGCCATGAACGACGCCGATTTCCCGGTGGCCAAAGTACTCGCGGGCATCGATGCCGCGGATGCGGCCGGCCTCGCGCCGGTGAAAATCAACATGGTGGTGAAGCGCGGCGTGAACGAGCATTCGATCCTGCCGATGGCGCGCCGGTTCAAGGGCTCGGGCCACGTGCTGCGCTTCATCGAGTTCATGGACGTGGGCGCGACCAACGGCTGGCGCATGGACGACGTGATTGCGTCGCGCGAGATCATCCGCATGCTGTCTGAGCACATGCCGATCGAGCCGATCGATCCCAATTATCCGGGCGAAGTCGCCGAGCGCTGGCGCTACCGCGACGGCTCGGGCGAGATCGGCGTCATCTCGTCGGTGACCCAGGCGTTCTGCCGCTCCTGCACCCGCGCCCGCATCTCCACCGAGGGCATGCTCTATACCTGCCTGTTCGCCACTGCGGGTTACGATTTTCGCGACTTGCTGCGCGGCGGCAAGTCGGACGCGGAAATCCGCGCGGCCATCGCCGCCGTGTGGAGCGTGCGTGATGACCGCTACTCGGAGATCCGCAGCGCGGAAACGGCGCCACAGCGCAAGATCGAAATGTCGTATATCGGCGGCTGACGATGCCGGCGCACCCAAGCTGCTGCCGCATGACGACTTTGCCATGAAGCCGCGCCATCGTCCTGAAATCACCCGCGCCAGCCGCCCGCTCACTTTCGAGGTCGAGGCCATCAACGAACGCGGTGAGATGGTGCCCACCGCCGTCGCCGGCGAAAACCCGCTTACGCTCTATGTCGACAAGCGCGAGATCGTCACGCTGATGACCCTGGGCCAGGCGCCGGAAGCGCTGGCCATCGGCTACCTGCGCAACCAGCGGCTGGTGCAGTCGATCGAAGAAATCGCCGCGGTGCAGGTGGATTGGGAGACCGACTCGGTGGTGGTGACCACGCGCAAGGCCACGAGCGGGGAAGCGCGCGCGCGCGCGAAGGGCATGACGGACAAAATGAAAAAGCGCACCGTCACCACCGGCTGCGGCCAGGGCACGGTGTTCGGCGACCTGATGCAGGAAATCGACCAGGTGAAGCTGCGCGCTGATGTCCGCCTGTCCGAGGAAACGCTGTACGCGCTGATGCAACAGCTACGCCAGCATGAAACCATCTACAAGACTGCCGGCGCGGTGCACGGCTGCGCCCTGGCGACAAACGAGCCGGGGGCCAGCCGCATTCTCAGCTTCGTCGAAGACGTGGGGCGCCACAACGCCGTGGACGCGATCGCCGGGCAGATGTGGCTGGAGCGCATCGACGGCTCGGACAAGATTTTCTATACCACCGGGCGGCTCACCTCGGAAATGGTGATCAAGGCGGCGCAGATGTCGATCCCGTTCCTGGTGTCGCGCTCCGGCCTGACGCAGATGGGCCATGCGATCGCCCAAAAGATAGGCATCACCATGGTCGGCCGCGCCAGCGGCAGGCATTACCTGCTGTTTACCGGCAAGCAGCGCTTCGTGAAACCGATCGGCCCGACTCTACTCGCATGAGCGACAGTCCCATAAATGCCGGGCGCATCAACCACACGGTCACCGGACTCATACTTGCCGGCGGTCAGGGCCGGCGCATGGGCGGCGTCGACAAGGGACTGGAGATTTTCCGCGGCAAGCGCCTGGTCGACCACGTCTACGAGCGGCTCGCGCCGCAAGTCGGCGGCGTCATCATCAATGCGAACCAGAATCACGACGCCTACAGGACTTTCGGCGTGCGCGTGGTGAGCGACGCCATCGGCAATTTCGCCGGCCCGCTCGCAGGCTTGCACGCCGGATTGTCCATCCTGCGCCGCCCCTATCTGGTCTCGGTGCCCTGCGACTCGCCGTTTCTGCCCGAGGATCTGGTCGCGCGCCTGTATGCGGGGCTCGACGGCGCGGGTGCGGACCTCGCGGTGGCCAGGACCGGCAACCAGCCGCAACCCGTGTTCTGCCTCGCGCGCAAGAGCGTGCTCGAACACCTCGGCCTTTTCCTCAAGGGCGGCGGGCGCAAGGTCGACGCCTGGTATGCGACGCTGCGCGTGGCCGAGGTGGCGTTCGACGACGAGGCGGACGCCTTTTACAATATCAATACCAGCGATGAACTCAGGGCGATTGAAACAGCACCATAGCCGCGCCATAGTCATGAAATCCTTAATCGAGATTATCGGCTGCATCGACGACTACGACCCGGACGCGCTCGCAGTGGACCAGGCGCGCGCGGTCGTGCGTGCCTTCATCACACCGGTCACCACCAATGAAAGGATTGCGCTGCGTGCAGGCCTCGGACGCGTACTGGGCGAGGACATCGTCTCCACGCTCGACGTGCCGGCGCACGACAACTCCGCCATGGACGGCTATGCCCTGCGCCATGCCGACCTGAACGCCGAGGGCGAGACGGTGCTGCGCCTCGCCGGCAGCGCTTTTGCCGGACGCCGGTTTGACGCCGCCATCGGACCGGGCGAATGCGTGCGCATCATGACCGGCGCGGTAATGCCGGACGGAGCCGACACGGTGGTGATCCAGGAAATCGTCCAAGCCGAAGGCAACGAAGTGCGCGTCCCCGCGGGCCAGAAGCGCGGCCAGAACCGGCGTCTTGCCGGCGAGGATCTGGCCGTGGGCAAAGCGGTGCTTCGGGCGGGGAGATCCATAGGACCTGCCGAACTCGGCTTGCTCGCTTCCCTGGGAATGGCTGAAGTGACGGTGCGCCGGCGGCTGCGCGTGGCTTTTTTTTCCACCGGTGACGAACTGTCACAGGTCGGCACGCCCCTCGCGCCGGGTCAGGTGTACGACAGCAACCGCTACACGCTGTACGGCATGCTGACGCGCCTGGGCTGCGACATTATCGACATGGGCGTGGTGCGCGACGATCCGGCCAGTCTGGAGCGCGCGCTCAAGACCGCGGCGGCCGACGCGGATGCCGTCATCACCTCGGGCGGCGTGTCCGTGGGAGAAGCCGATTTCATCAGGGAACTGCTGTCCCGGCTGGGCGAGGTCGTGTTCTGGAAAATCGCGATGAAACCGGGCCGGCCGATGGCGTTCGGCAGAATCGGCTCGGCCAGCTTCTTCGGCCTGCCGGGCAACCCGGTGGCGGTGATGGTGACCTTCTATCAGTTCGTGCGCGAATCGCTGCTCGTTCTGTCCGGCCGCACGGACGACTGCGCGCTGCCGCTGTTGCGCGTGCCCTGCACTGCCGCCATCAGGAAGAATCCGGGGCGCACCGAGTTCCAGCGCGGCACCCTGTCGCGCGACGCTCAGGGGCAATGGAGCGCATGCCCGACCGGCGCACAAGGCTCGGGCGTGCTGCGCTCGATGGCGGAAGCCAACTGCTTCATCGTGCTCGAGCATGAGCGCGGCCCGGTCAAGCCGGGCGACCTGGTGCAGGTGCAGCTGTTCGATGGGTTGGTTTAGCGCGCGACGGGCGTAGAACGGGGCGAAGCCCGCCGCGCGGCAAGCGCGACTCCAATTCGCGGGTGGTATCATCGGCGCATGCGTCAGGTCTCTTCATTGCATCGCGGGTTTTCTCGCGTCCTCGGCGAGCTCGGAACGGCGTTTCTGGGAGGGGGCGCAAGCTGGTGGCGCGTATTCCATTTTGGCGCGCTCGCGCTGGTGATGGCGCTCTCGCCCGCGACCTACGATAGAGAGAACCGTGCGGTGACGGCGAATCAGATCTATTTCACCGCCTGGCAGGTCCTGCCGTGGTTCACGCTCCTCGCCGCGCTGCTCAGCCTGGTGCTGATCCGCATCGTCGTGGAGACCACCATGAGCTACGGCCTGTCGCAGTACGCGCTCGAAATGGTGGTGCGCGTGCTGGTGCTCGAGCTGATTCCGCTGTTCGCCGCGCTGTTTGTCGCGCTGCGCTCCGGCGCCGCGATCAACACCGAGGTCGCGCTGATGCACATCCGCGGCGACTTCGATGCGCTGCGGCGCGCGGGCGTCGACCCGCTGCGCCGCGAGCTGGTGCCGCGGGTGATCGGCAGCGCGGTATCGGTGGTGGCGCTGGCCGCCGTCAGCGGCGTCATCGCGCTCGCGCTCGCCTACATCGGCGTCTACGGTTTCTCTCCCTGGGGCTTCGCCGGCTACACCCGCATGGTCGGCCACGTGTTCGATCTGCAGGTCACGCTCGGACTCGCGCTGAAGACGCTGCTGTTCGGTCTCGCCGTGGCCGTGATCCCGATCACCGCCAGCCTGGAGACGCCGCGCGAAGTTCGTCTGGCGCCGGTGGCGGTGCTGCGCGGCATGGTGCGGCTGTTCCTGGTGCTGGTGCTGCTCGAGGGAGCGTCCTTGGCAGTCAAGTACATCTAGGACGCATAAGGAACCAGGCATGCTGCCCGAACCCCAACCCGCACCGGTGATTCCCCACGCCGAGTTCAAGGCGGCGCTGCTGCTCGCGCTGACGCTGGCGTTGATCAGCGGCTTTCTCGCCTATGTGATGTACGCGCGCGGCGTATTCGCGAGCACGCAGCGGCTGGTACTGGTCGCGGACGACTCCGAAGGCGCCAAGGTCGGCATGGATCTGACCTTCTCCGGCTTTCCGATCGGGCGCGTGCAGCGCATCGAACTCGCCGCGGACGGCAAAGCGCGCATCCTGATCGACGTGCCGCGCGAAGAAGCCCGCTGGCTGCGCACCTCCACCGTGTTCACCATGGAACGCGGCTTGGTCGGGGACACGCGTATCCGCGCCTACACCGGGGTGCTGGACGATCCGCCCCTGCCCGAAGGGGCGATGCGGCCGGTGCTGCGCGGCGACGCCAGCGCGGAGATCCCGCGCCTTATCGCTACCATGCGCGCCCTGCTCGAGAACCTGGAGCACATGTCGGGCGCCGAATCGAGCCTCAGTGCAAGCATCACCAACGTGCAGACGGTCACCGAACGCATGAAAGGCCGCTACGGCGCGCTGGCGGGTGTGCTCGGCAGCGGGGACAACGCAAGGAAAGTGATCACCGCGCTCGATCGCACCAATGCGCTGCTCGCATCCGTGGGCGAGGTGTCGGCCAAGCTGGACCGCATGATCGTCAAGGCCGACGAGCGGGTGTTCGGCGCGGCCGGCGTGATGGACGAGACGCAAAAGACCATCGTGCAGCTCAATGCGGTGCTGCGCGATGCGCGCGAGAGCCTGAAGAAAGCCGACGCAGTGCTCGCCGAGGCGCAGGCGGTCGGCGCGAACACGCGCGCGGCCACCACCGACCTCGCTGCCCTGCGCGCCGAGGTGGAGGCGAGCCTGCGCAAGGTCGCGCACCTGGTGGACGAGATCAACCGCAAGTGGCCGTTTGCGCGCGACACGCAGCTGAAGCTGCCATGAGGGCGCTCCTCCCCGCCGCGCTGCTGCTGCTCGGCCTCGGTGTAGCCTCGCTGCTCGCCGCGTGCGCCGGCGCACCGGTGCCGCCTGACTGGCAGGCCAACGCGCAGGCCGCACTCAAGAATTTCTCGGCAGCGTACTACGCCGGCAACACGCGCCTGGCCGCGCAGGAGTTCGCGCGCGCGCGCGCCGAGATTGCCAGCACCGGCCGTCCCGACCTGCTCGCGCGCGCCGAACTGCTGCGCTGCGCCGCGCGCGTGGCGAGCCTGGAATTCGACGCTTGCGCCGGGTTCGAGGCGCTCGCCGCGGACGCGGGCGTCGAGGAGCGCGCCTATGCCGCCTTTCTCGCCGGACGCTGGCAGGGCCTCGACGCGTCGCTCCTGCCGGCGCACCATCGCGCGCTGCTCGCGGGCGCAGCCGATGCCGGCGCGCTGGCCGGGATAGCGGACCCGATGTCGCGCCTGGTCGCCGCGGGCGTGCTGTTCCGCATGGGGCGCCTGGCGCCGGCGGGCATCGCCGCCGCCGCCGAAACCGCATCGGCCAACGGCTGGCGCCGGCCGCTGCTCGCCTGGCTGGGGGTGCAAGCCGCGCGCGCGGACGCGGCCGGCGATAGCGCCGCCGCCGCGCACATCCGCCGCCGCATCGAACTCGTGTTGACCAGCGCAGCCGCGCCCTGACAGGCGCCCCTGGTACGAATGAAACGGGTGAATCCACACGGGCGTGGCGATGACGGCGCACAGCAATAGCCTGCGGAAACACGTCGCGAAGCTGCGTACGCTGTCCTTCAAGACAGGTGCCTACCGGCCGCCGAGCGAGGGGGGCAGCGGCTCCCTGCTGCTGCAGGTGAACGAAAATTGTCCGTGGAATCACTGCACCTTCTGTGAGATGTACAAGGGACACCGCTTCATCTATCGGCCTGCTGCGGAGATCAAGGCCGATATCGACCGGGTTGCGGCGATCCGCGATGAAATCACCGCGATGTCATGCAAGCTCGGCATGGGCGGGGAAATCAGCCGCGAGTTAGGGGTCGCCCTGCTCGCCGAGGGCCGCGACCTGCTCGAGAATTCCAGCTTCGTCACCGTTTTCAACTGGCTCTCCGGCGGCGGGAGAACGGCCTTCCTGCAGGATGCCGACAGCATGAGCATGCGGCCGCGCGAGTTCATGGCGGTGCTGAAACACCTGCGGCACACGCTGCGCTCTCTGTCCCGGGTGACCACCTATACCCGTTCGAAAACACTGTTCAAGAGAAAGCCGGAGGAATTGCGCATGATCCGCGAGGCCGGTCTGGACCGCTTGCACATCGGTCTGGAAACCGGGGATGACGAAGTACTGGCCAGCGTGAACAAGGGAGTAACGGCAGCCGAGCAGATCGAAGGGGGGCGCAAGGCCATCGCCGCGGGTTTTCAGGTGTCAGAGTACTGGATGCCGGACCTGGGCGGTCGACAGCGCTGGCGCCAGCATGCGCAGAACACGGCCCGCGTGCTTTCGGCGATCAATCCCCACTATATTCGTTCCCGCCCGCTGGTGCCGCGGCCAGGAACACCGCTCTACGAAGAAGTCGCGCAGGGACGCACGCACCTGTCCTCGCCGCATCAGCGCCTGGAGGAACTGGCATTGATGGTCGGCGGCCTCGATGTGACGTCGAGGGTCTGCTTCGACCATGCGATGAACGCCTGGACGGACCGCCGCGGCGGTCTTCTGTTCCGGCAGGATTACGAAGGGTATCGTTTTCCGGAGGAAAAGCCGCTGCTGCTGGAACGGATCCAGGAAGGCTTGGCCGTCGAAGAATCGAGGCACGTCCATGTGCGCACGCTGATGGCCGCGCAATCCCTCTGAACCGCCGGCCCAGCAACATCAATGCGAACGAGCAATGGATTGCGCAACGTCAAGACGACCGCGCCCGTTCCAAGCTAGAATTTGCAGGTCACATCGCTGTCAGAGAAGGAGAATACCTTGGCCACCCGCGCACGGCAGCAATCTGCCAGCATCTCGCTTCGCCGTACCAAAGCGGGGGACATGGAATCGGTGGTCGCTTCGGGCTGCTAGAGTTCTTCTACGCCACCGGCTTCGAACGCTCGGAGCGCCTGTCGTTCGGCAAGCGGGTGAGCTAACCGCCCGGCTTCAGGCGTTGGCTACGCCCGCCTTGCGTCTGCCGGGAAACGCGAGCGCTTCGGTAAGGAAGTAGGCAGCCTGCGCGTACGAAGTCGGGCACAGCGCAAAGCACTCCTGGCAGTCCCAGCATTCCTTCGCTGCGATCTCGGGAATGAAACTGATCTCCCGCCGCGCGCCTCTTTCGATGAAGTCGACGGCGTTCTTCTGCTTGACCTCGGCGCAGTAGCGCACGCACAGGCCGCAGAGTATGCAGAACGAGGCGTCCTTCTCGAACCGGTCGCGGTCGGCGCGGTACTCGCGCGCCAGCGCCACGAGTTCGGGCGAGTTCGGCGCATGCGCGAGCAGTTCCTCCAGGATCACCCGGCGGATCTTGTCGACCCGCTCCGAGCGCGTGCGCACGACGAGGTCCTGCGCCACCGGGTAGAGGCAGGACACGACGTAATTCTTCCGTCCGCGCGCCTCCACTTCCACCATGCACATGCGGCAGGCGCCGAACGGCTCCAGCTTCTCGTGATGGCACAAGGTCGGTATGTGTATCCCCGCGGTCCGTGCCGCCTGCAGCACGGTCATGTCATCGCGGGCCTTGACCTCCCTGCCGTCGATCTGCATCAGGACGTCGCTCACGTCGCTGCACTCCCCGCGGCTTTGCCGCCCTTGCCCTCGCTTCCCCGGGCGATCTGCGTCTCGTATTCGTCCTTGAAGTAGCGCAGCATGCTCTTCAGCGGATCGGACGCGGTCCGTCCCAGCGCGCACAGGCAGGCAGCGCCGGTCACGTCGTTCAGGTCTTCCAGCCGCGCGATGTCGCCGTCCCGGCCTTTGCCTTTGGTGATGTTGGTCAGGACTTTCAGCGTCTGCCGCATGCCTTCGCGGCAGGGCACGCACTTGCCGCAGGATTCGTTGGTGAGGAACTCGAGGAAATAGCGCGCCACGTCCACCATGTCGGTGTCCTCGTCCATCACCAGCAGGCCGCCGGCGCCGATCGGCGCGCCGAGCTTCGCAAGCTCGTCGAAATCGAGCGGCGCATCGATCAGGTTCGCCGGAATGGACCCGCCCATGGGCCCGCCGAAATGCACCGCCTTGGCCGCCTTGCCGCCCGGGATGCCGCCGCCGATGTCATAGACGATCTTGCGCAGCGGCGTCCCCATCGGGACTTCCACCACACCGCTGTTGACCACGTTGCCCGACAAAGACACGAGCTTGGTTCCCTTGCTGCCCGCAGTGCCGATGCCGGCGTACCACTCGGCGCCGCGGCTGATGATCTGCGGCACGTTCGCCCAGGTCTCGACGTTGTTGAGGTTGCTCGGCCTGTTCCAGATCCCGGCGACCGAGGTGCGGATGTACTTGGGCCGCGGCTCCGGCGGGAGACCTTCGATCGAGCGCATCAGCGCGCTCGATTCGCCAGAGACAAAAATGCCGACGTCGAAGTGCACCTCGACGCGGAAATCGAAGCCGGAACCGAGAATATTCTCCCCCAGCAGCCCGTATTCCTCCGCCTGGGCGAGCGCCTGCTCGATGTGCCGGATGAGCTGCGGGGAGTCGTGGCGAGTGTAGATGAAACCGCGGTGCGAGCCGATTGCATAGGCGCCGATGATCAGACCCTCCAGCACCTTGTGCGGATTGCCGGTAAAGAGCGCTCGGTCCATGAACGCGCCGGGCTCGCCTTCGTGGGCATTGACGATGACGTACTTGTCTTTGCCGGGCGCATTCTTCGCGGTTTCCCATTTCTGCCCGGCGGGAAATCCGCCGCCGCCGCGGCCGCGCAGATTGGCCTTCTTTACCTCGTCGAGGACCTGGTCCGGTGTCATCTGGAACAGCGCTTTTGCGAGCGCCGCGTAGCCGCCCAGCGCCAGGTAGTCGTCGATGCGCATCGGGTCGATGCGCACGTTGTCGCCTATCAGCAGCCGCGTCTGGTGCTTGTAGAAAGGCACCTCGCCCATGTGGACCGCGCGCTCGCCGGTGTCGGGGTGCGCATAGACCAGGCGCTCGACCACCGCTTTCTTCAGGGTGCTTGCGACGATTTCCGGGGCATCCTCGGGCTTGACCTCGAAGTAGCAGACGTCGTCCGGTCCGACGACGACGTTGGGCCCTTTCTCGCAGTAGCCGTGACAGCCCGTGACCCGTACCTCGAGCCCGGCGTCGCGACCGAGCTTGCCGACTTCGGTCCTAAAGGCCTGTGCGACCCGGGCGGAATCCAGCCCGTGGCAGGCCGCGCCGGCGCAGACCGCGATGCAGGGCTTGGCCGGATCGCGGGCGGCGACGATGCCCGCGCGAAAGTGTTCGAGTTCAGCGGCTGATTCGAGCCTGGTCATGATTTGCCTGCCTATTGGTAGTCTTTCAGCACGTCCTCGACCTTGGCCGGCGTCATCCGGGCATGGTGCGTGCCGTTGACGATGATTTCAGGCCCGATGCTGCAGCTGCCGAGGCAGCTCCCCGTGTCCACGCTGTAGCGCCAGTTGGCGTCGGTCTCGCCCGGCTTGATGCCGGTGACGCGCTGCACCGCATCCAGCAGTTTGTTCGCGCCGCGCAGATGGCAGGATATGCCGGTGCACACCTGCACCTCGTTGCGCCCCTTGGGCGTCAGGCTGAAGGTTTTGTACAGAGTGGCGATGCGCAGGACCCGGCTGAACGGGATGTCCAGTGCCGCCGCGACCTGGTGCAGCACGTCCCGGGGCAGCCAGTGGTTCTGGTGCTGGATTTCCATCAGCACGTGGATCAGGTCGCCGGGCTTGCCGCGGTGTTTTTCGATGATCTGATCTATGTTGGCGCTATCCATGGCCTCTTATCCAATCCCTATCAAAATCCGGTTTTCCGTCCGATTCTCGTGTCCCATCCGTGGCGCTCAGACCGCGGCCAGCAGCGACTGGCCAGCATCGAACTTGATCAGCCCGCGCTCGGTCAATTGCCGCAGATGCCGCGCGACCTCGGACGGCTCCAGGGCCAGGCTCCCCGGAATCTCCATGGCCGCCGCCGGTTTTTTGCGCAGGAAACCCATGATGCGGCTCATCACCAGCTTGTCCAGGATCAGTTCGTTGAACAGTTGGTCGAACTCTTCGCTACCGAAGAATTTCCGGTAGCCTTCTTCGGTGCGCACCGGCACTCTGAGCCTTTCTCTCTCCACCAGTTTGATGTAGGGGACGAGATCCTCGGCGGTTTGCATCCGCGATGAAAGTTCGGCGACGGCTATGCCTTCCGAAGAGCCCAGCGGCCCGAGGCTCTTGATCTTCGCGGAGAGCTCGTTCATGACCTCGGCGAAGCGCACGCCTTCGCCCGCCGACACCCATTCCAGCCGCAGCCGGTCCGGATTCACGCCCAGCTTCTCCAGGATGCGCTTGGCCATCAGGGTATTGCCCATCGCATCGTAGTTGCCCTCTGGATTGTAGTGGCAGTCGTTCAGGTGACAGCCGCCGATGAACACGGCGTCGGCTTTTTTCGCGAAGGCGCGGAAGATGAACGCCAGATCGACCCGGCCCGAGCACATCAGCCGGATCACGCGCAGATGCGGCGGATACTGGAAGCGCGAGACGCCGGCGAGGTCGGCCCCGCCATAGCAGCACCAGTTGCACAGGAATCCGACGATGGTCGGCTTGAACTCGGTTGGAGCAGCCATGGTTCAGTTCACTCGTTCGGTTGGCGATGCACGCACTGCGTTACATTCGGCCCGTCTGATCCGGTGCGCATCTCAGTGCGCAAGCGCGGCATCGATCTGGCCGAACACTTCGTCGTCGGTGTAATGCTTCAGAAACACCGCGCCTGACGGACACTTCGCGTTGCACAGGCCGTCTCCCTTGCACAGCACGGGATTGATCGTGGCTTTCTTGCCGCGCTTTGTTTCGCGGAACTCGATCGCCCCGTACGTACAGGAGGTAATGCAGGCCCCGCAGGAGACGCAAAGGCTCTCGTCCACCTCGCACACGGAACCGGAGGCGACGACGGTGTCGTGCGTAAGCAGCGTCAGGGCGCGGCCGGCCGCGCCGTACGCCTGGCTGATCACTTCGGACAGGTGCTTGGGATACTGCGCGGTCCCGCATAGATAGACGCCTTCCGCGGCGAAATCGACCGGCCGCAGTTTCACGTGCGCTTCCTGGAAAAAGCCGTCCGGACCGAGCGGCACCTTGAACAGGCGCGCCGTGTCCTCGCTGCCGGCCGACGGTATAACCGCAGCCGACAGGACCACGGTATCGGCATCGATGGCGAGCCTCTTGCCCAGCACCGGATCGGTCACCGTCACTTTCAGCACACTGCGTCCGCCCTCCTCGACGGCTTCCACCTGGGGCTTGTCCTGCGGCTCAAAGCGGATGAACCTGACGTCCTTGCCCGATGCTTCCAGGTAATAGTCCTCGTTGAAGCCGTAGGTCCGCATGTCGCGGAACAGCACGTAGATGTCCATGTCCTTGTTGACGGACTTGAGCTTCAGCGCGTTCTTCATCGCGCCGCTGCAGCAGACGCGGGAGCAGTAGTTCCGGTCTTCCTGCCTACAGCCCACGCACTGGATCATGACCAGACTCCGCGCCTTGCGCACCTCTTCGTCGCCGCCGGCGATTCTCTCTTCCAGCTCGAGTTGGGTCATGACCCGGGAATCCTGTCCGTACAGGTACTCGGTCGGCTTGTACTCGTCGGCACCGGTGGCGATGATGGCCGCGCCGTGCTTGATCTCCTGCACCCGGCCCTTGGACTTCACCTTGGTGAGGAAATTGCCCACGTATCCGGAGACGTCGGTGATGATGGCGTCGGTGATGACCCGGATCAGCTGATGCCGGTAGGTCTTCTTCTTCAGATCGTTGAGGTAGGCCTGCACGTCGAGCCCTTCGACCGTATAGTGAATGCGGCGCGCCATGCCGCCGAGGTCGGAGGCTTTCTCGATGAGATAGGTCTGGAAGCCCTGCTCGGCCAGCGTCAGGGCGCTGGTCATCCCGGCCACGCCTCCGCCGACGACCAGGGCGGCCTTGTTCACCGGCAGGGAGAATTCATCCAGCGGCTCCAGCAGGGCGGCCCGCGCCACCGACATGCGCACGATGTCCTTCGCCTTCTTCGTCGCGTCCGCCTGCTCCTTGGAGTGGACCCAGGAGCAATGCTCGCGGATGTTCGCCATGTCGAAGAAATACTGGTTGATGCCCGCCTCGCGCAGGGTGTCGCGGAACAGCGGCTCGTGCGTCCTGGGCGTGCACGCGGCGACCACGACCCGGTTCAGACCCTTGTCGCGGATGGTGTCCGAAATCGCCTTGGCCGTATTCGTCGCGCAGGCGAACAGGCTCTCCTCGGCATGCACCACATTGCCCAGGGTCCTGGAGTATTCGACGACCGCGGGCACGTCCACCACGCGGCCGATGTTGGCGCCGCAGCGGCAGACGAAAACGCCGACCTTCGCTTCTTCCTTGGTGACGTCCTTCTCCAGCGGGTATACCCGTTCCTGGCTCAGCCGTCCGCGCCGCGCCTTCAGCATCTGGCCGGACAGAGCCCCGGCCGCGCTCGCGCTCATAACGGCTTCGGGGATGTCCATCGGACCGCGGAAGGCACCGCTGATGAAAACCCCGGCGCGCGTGGTCTCGATCGGGTTCACCGGATCGGTCTTGCAGAATCCCTGGGGTCCCAGCTCGACGCCGAACTTTTGCGCAAACGCCTTGGCATCGGCGGGCGGGTTGAGCCCGACGGACAGCACCACCAGCTCGAATTCCTCTTCCTTCACGCCGGCGTCGTTGGTGGCATAGCGGATGGTGATGTTCTTCGTGACCGGATCTTCCCCGCCTATGGAGACATAGCTGCGGACGAATTTCACGCCGGGCAGGTTCTCCGCCCGCTGGTAGAAGCGCTCGAAGTCCTTGCCGTAGGAGCGGATGTCGTTGTGGAAAATCGTCGCCTGCATCTCCGGCACGTGGTCCTTGGCCAGGATCACCTGTTTTTGCGTGTACGAACAGCACACCGCGGAGCAATAGGTGTTGCCGCCGGGGATCACCTGCCTGGAACCGACGCAGTGTATCCAGGCGATCTTTTGCGGATGCTTCTTGTCCGACGGGCGCAGGATGTGCCCGTCGTGCGGCCCGGTGGCGCAGAGCAGCCGCTCGAAGTCGAGGCTGGTGACCACGTTCTCGTAGGTGCCGTAGCCGTAGTCGCCCCGCAGCTTGGGGTCGAAAGTCTCGTAGCCGGGCGAGAGCACGATCGCCCCGACCTTGACTTCGACTTTCTCCGGCGTCTGGTTGAAGTTGATGGCGTCGTTCTCGCACACGCCCTGGCAAATCGAGCAGGTCTTGTCCTGCAGATAGAGGCAGGTCTCGTCGATGTAGGTCACGAGCGGCACCGCCTGCGAGAAGTAGATGTGCACCGCCTTGTTCAATGACAGGTTCTGGTTGAACGGGTCCGGAATCTTGACCGGGCAGTACTCGACGCAGACGGTGCAGCCGGTGCACTTGTCCTCGTCGATATACCGCGGTTTCTTGTTCAGGGTCACCTTGAAGTTGCCGGCCGATCCTTCCACGCCGACCACCTCGGTGTAGGTCATGATTTCGATGTTGGGCTGCCGGTCGCACTCGATGAACTTCGGCGATTCGATGCACATCGAACAGTCGTTGGTGGGAAAGGTTTTGTCGAGCTGGGCCATCTTCCCACCGATGGTGGGTGTCTTTTCCACCAGGTAGACCTTGAAGCCGGAGGTCGCCAGATCGAGCGCCGCCTGGATGCCGCTGATGCCACCGCCGACGACCATCACGTCGCCGCGCTGATCGTCATGCGCACGCAGGGAGCGCTGACCCACCGCTTCGTGCGCGTGTTCGATTGCGCGTTCTAGTGTGTGTGCCACGACTCTGTTCCTCGGCTTGCGCCCTGCCTAAATGGCTTCCCGGATAACTTCGGTGATGTCCTTCACCTCGATCGCATCTCCACCTTTCACATTCAGTCTGCTGTCCTCGAAGTTGGTGATGCAGTAAGGACAGGAGGTCGCCAGAACCTGTGCCCCGACGCCCATCGCCTGCGCCAGCCTCAGGTCGGAGAAGCGTTCGCACTTGGGGGTTTCCATCCAGATCCGGCCACCGCCGCCGCCGCAGCAGAAGCTGTTCTTGCGCGATTCCGGCATTTCGGCGAGTTGCAGGCCGGGCACCTTCTTCAGCGCTTCCCGCGGCTGGTCATAGACGCCGTTGTGCCGGCCGAGGTAGCAGGGGTCGTGGTAGGTCACCGTTTTGGCGAATTCCTTCTTCAGTTCCAGCCTGCCTTCGGCGATCAGGCTGTGGACGAGCTGCGAGATGTGCACCACCTCGAAGTGCACCATGAACTCCGGGTACTCCCTGGTGAAGCTGTGATAGCAATGCGGCGAGGACACCAGGACCTTCTTCACCCCGCGTTCGACGAAGGCGCGGATGTTCTGCCGCGCCAGAGCCTTGAACAGCGCCTCGTCGCCGGTCTTGCGGATGCTCTCGCCGCAGCAGCTTTCCTCCGCGCCGAGGATGCCGAAATCCACTCCCGCCTTATTGAGGATTTCGACGGTGGCGCGGGCAATCTTCCGCGCCCTGGGGTCGTAGGACAGGTAACAGCCGGGGGAATACAGGAATTCCATTCCCTCGGTGAAGGACTTGACGGACAGGCCCTCGGCCCATTTGGCGCGCTTGGCGCGCTCTTCGCCGAACGGGTTGCCCTCGGCACGCAGGTTGGCGGCCACCACCCGGATCGGCTGCACCGAGTGCGGGAATACGTCGTACTCGGTGGCGATCCGGCGCAGCGCCACGCCGGACTCGATCTGCTTGACATCGCGCGGGCAGACCTGCGGGCACTTGCCGCAGGTGGTGCAGCGCCAGATGTCTTCGCTCTCGATCTCGGTCAGACCGAAGGTCGCCTCGCGCACGAGCTTGCGCATGCTGAAGTTGCGCACCCGGTTCCACGGGCAGACCGTATCGCACAGGCCGCACTGGTAGCAGTACTTGAACGCATCGCCGCCGCTCGCCTTGATCGCGTCGATGATTTCCTTGAAGGGGGTAACCAATTCCATGTTCGTTCCCTGCCCCTGTTCGCGCGCCGTCCTAGTACGATGACACGCTAATTTCGAAGCGTGCCTGCCTTATAGGTGTGGGAGCGAGCTTGCTCGCGAATCTTGGAATTCGCGAGCAAGCTCGCTCCCACAAGGTGGTGCGCCAGCACGGACAAGTTGCTCGCCACATTGTTTCGCAATTAAGGTGTCATCGTACTAGGACTTCGACATCCTTGCGACCGTGTCCAGCACCTGCTGCAGCCCGTGCTTGTCGATGAGCGCCTCGATGCCGACCTCGATGTCAGGCGGGCTCGCCTGCGGCTCCTCGACTTCCTCTTCGCGCTCTTCGTAAATCAGCGCGTCGTTCAGGCACCACTCCACGCACTTGGGTTTCGCCAGCGGCGGCTCGTCTTCGCACATATCGCATTTCAGCGGCAGACCGGAATCGGGTTCCTTGAACAGGTCGCGCGAGGGACAGGACGCGCGGCAGAAATCGCACTCGTCGTATTTCTTGCCGTCGATGATGTAGGTATCGCGGCCGGTGCATTCCGCCGCCGTGTATTCGCCGGCATAGACCGGAAGGTAGATGTCGCGCAGAGGCTCGCGCACGATCCGGATGCGCGAGCGCGCCGGGTTGTTGCTGCTATAGCGCGGCGAGGCATGAAACAGGGAGCAGATGACCTCGCACGCCCGACAGCCACTGCACTTGTCGGCGTCGATGGTGATGGATTTGATCTTCTTCATGACCTTAGGCATGGCTGAGAACCTCCTTCCCTTCCTCTGCTTCTCCGGTCGGCGTCTTCTGGCTGGTCGCGTTCGCCTTGCCGAGGATCCCCCTTTGCTCCAGGTCATCGGCGACACAGGCCAGGTCGAGATCCAGCAGCGACTCCTTGGTGGGAATGCCGTTGCTGTCAAAGCCCTTGAGCTTGTAGTACGCATCCAGCAGTTTCGTTTCCAATTCGGGAAAGCGCTTCTTCCAATGGTCTTCCGGCGGTTTGTCGTCGGCACGCCGCATTCCGCGTCTCACGTTGATGGCGCGCAGCAAGGTCCGGTTTCTCGTGGCCGCCTTCCAGATCCCGGCTTCGTCGAAGTCGATGCCGGTCCCCGCCGAAACGAAACTGGGGAAATTGTGGATGTGGTACGGGGGCTTCAGCGGGAAGGACGACAGCCCGGCACAGGTCCCGAGGGCGTCGTCGAGGTAATGCATCTTCTCCTGCCAGTCCACGATGTCGCAACTGGCTTCGATAGTCGGATAAAGCGGGTTGGAATTGTCTCCGCGCAGCTCCCAGTCCAGCAGGTACTGCTTGAACTTCTCGTGCGGAACCTGGAACCAGTCCTTGACGAACGCTTCGCGCTCTTCCATGGTCGGGAACGGCGCCTGGGGAAACTGACCCTCGATCTGGGTGATGTTGATCTTCTCTCCGGTCGAGTACATCAGGTAGTAGACCGGGTTCAGCATGCCGAGCTTCAGCGGCAACTGCTCGTGTTTCTTGATCGTGTTGTGATCGAATTTCTCCGCGCCCTTGCCGATGCGCCTGGCCGCCCAGTAGGTGCCGTCGGCGAGCACGTCGCCGATCCCTTCGCGCCTGACGATCCGGTCGAGCAACCAGAAGAAGCGACCCTCGACGTCGGCCGGCATGCCCGGAAAATCCGCGTCGGTGAGGATGCCGGCCTCGAGCAGCTCGAGCGCGAAGGCCATGACCTGCGGCGCCGAGAATCCGTCCACGCCGTATTCGGTCGCGCGCTGCGCGATCTTGAAACCGAACTCCAGGTCGGAATAGGCCGCCATGGTGTAAGTGAGCTTGGAGTAGCACTTCATCATGTAGGTAGGCTGCCCCGGAACAGAGATGGTTGCCCCGCATTTCATCGGACAGTTGTAGCAGCCGATCAGGCGCGTGCGCACGCTCTCCTGGGTCTCGCGCCATTTTTCCTCTATTTCATGGGTCCAGAAGTCCTTGCGCCGGGTGCGCGCATTGCCCCACATGAAATTGGTGGTATGCCACTCCTCGTCGACAATTCGCATCTCCTGCGGGGAACCGAGCACGGCCAGGATAGCGGGGACCCCCGGAATCGGATGATCTTCCCTGAACTTGATGTATTTCAGCACGTCGTCGCACAGGCTCATGAATTCGGCCGGCCGGGCGACGTTGACGTCCTTGGTTCCGCGTACGGCGATCGCCTTGAGTCCCTTGTCGCCCATGACCGCGCCGATGCCGCCGCGGCTGGCACTGGACCTGCCCTGCTCGATGGAAGCGTAAAAGACCCTGTTCTCCCCGGCCAGGCCGATGGAGGCCACCTGGGCGTCCGGCTCCTTCAGTTCCCGTCGGATGCATTCGGCGGTTTCGGTGGCACCCTTGCCGCGCAGGTGCGTCGCGTCGCGGATTTCGACCTTGTCGTTGTGTATCCACAGATAGACCAGCTCGGGCGACTTGCCGCGTAGGATCACCTTGTCGTAACCGGCATGCTTCAACTCTGGCGCCCAGAATCCGCCCATCATCGAATAGGCGAGCAACTGAGTCTGTGGAGAAAACGTGGAGACGATGGTGCGATTGCAGCCGGGTGCCGCAGTGCCGCAAAGAAGGCCGGAAGCGAAGATCAGCAGATTGTCTTCGGAAAACGCGTCGGTCTCGGCAGGAACCCTGTCCCACAGTATTCTGGCGCTGGTGCCAAGCCCTCCCAGATGCAGTTTAGTCAGTTCCGGATCGGACTCCACCCTGTCGATACTGCCGCGGGAAAGATCGATTTCCAGCTCGAACCCTGTTTCCGCATACCGCATTTTCCTGGTCCTCTCCTAGACTACGTTCCAGTTCGAGCATCTTGCGCATGTTCGCGCGCGAGATACCCTGTCATTCGAAACGGAGCGCCATGCTGGGGCGGCGAGGGGCCGCGCCTCCCGTAGCAGTCGATTGCTCAGGTACCGGAAACCCGCGTTGCAATTGCTTGCATTCCGAGGATAATCGGTATTGTCGTACTATAATGCTTATTTATCGGGCCTACGTCAATTGATTTACGTCAAACTTATCGATTTTTCCGCCTAAATCGAGCACCGCGATCGGGTATTCCTCCGCCCCCGCTCTCAATGCCTCCAAGGGCGTGAGGCGCGGCGCAGGTGCCGGACTGCACGCCGTAGCGGACGCGTCGAGGGCGTGTCAAAATCGAATTGCCAAGTACGGTAGACGAACTCGGACTGGGAACCGACGATGAACGAGGTGCGAAAACTTCTGCGGTCACGCTTTCCCGGGCTGCACGCGCGCATCGAGCAGACGCTCATCGAGGCCGAGGCGCGCTACAACCGCCAGGCCAAGCAGGCGCCCTCGGAATTCCTCCTGGAGCATACCCGGCGCACGGCGGCCATTGCCCACAAGATAGCCACAATGGAACGAGTCGATGCGCTCCTGCCGGTGCTGGTCGCGCTCTACCATGATGCAGGCAAATTTCATGAGGGCGAATACCACAAGGACGACGTGGCGGAAGAGGAGCACGCGGCGATCCTCGCCGAGCGCATGCTCGCCGAGTCCGGCGCGGAACGCGCCGATATCGAGGCTGTGGGCAGCGCGCTGCGCGCCCTGTACGACGACCGGTTGCCGTGCGTCGAATCCTGCCGCATCGTGCAGGATGCGGACCGGCTGGACAAGCTCGGCGCGTTGGGCGTCGGCGCCTTCTTCACCAAGGCAACGCTGCGCGGGCGCGGCCTCGTCGATGCGCTGGTGCACACGCTGAGCCGGGAACTGAGCTACGCCCTCGCGGCGCCGCGATCGATGCTGACCGAAACCGGACAGATGCTCGCCCGCGAGCAGACGCCGAAGACGGTCGCTTTCTTTGACGAGCTTCTGCACGACTTGGAACGTTGGGGCATCGCCGCTTTCGAACGCCGCACCCTCCTGGTGGAAGGGGATTTCCGCACCCGCGGCGGCGCTCGTGTGCAAAAAACGCAGGTGACCATCGTCATGCCGCGCGACTGCCCGGATTGCGAAGCGCCGCTCGAGCTGACCCATCGGTGCGAACGCGGCCTGAAATGCGAGATGCTCAAGGCACGCTTCGCCTGCCAGTCCTGCGACTATGCGCGGGACATCTCCTTCTGCCTCCCGGTATTAGCCTGACAAGATGCGATGAAATACGCGGAAACAGGGTTCAGCCCGGAAACGCAGGTCGACGAGCGCGTGGAACGCGAAGCGATGGAGAGGGGACTCGCGTCGCTGATGAATCAGCACGGCATCGAGGCGGTGATCAACAGGGTAAAGCAGCTGTTCAAAAGGCAATAGCGCCAAGGGGGCCGATGCTGGCGTGCCCTGCCCCGCCGGGCCGCCCTCCTGCGTCGGCCAGCTGAGGCAGCTTGACTAGTTGTCCTGCGCTTTGGAGGCATCCGCGAGCCGCACCACTTTGTCCGCTGCGTGCTTCTCCTCCAGCTGCACCGATTCGATCTGCTCGAAGCGCTGGGTGATCTTGCGGCTGGAGACGTGGATTTCCTCCACGTCCTTGCCGGCGAGGCGGATGTGGTCGGCGAGTTTTTTCATGCGATCATCGAACAGGTTGAAGTCTTTCGACAGCTTGAACAGCGCATCCTTGATGACGTGAATCTGCTTGCGCGTCTCGACGTCCTTCAACACGGCGCGCGCGGTATTCAGCACGGCCATCAGCGTCGTCGGCGAAACGATCCACACGCGCTTGGCCATGGCATAGTCCACCACCTCTGAATGATAGGCGTGAATTTCGGCAAATACCGCCTCCGCCGGGATGAACATCACCGCGCCCTCGGAGGTCTCGCCGGAAATGATGTACTTGATGCTGATGTCATCGACATGTTTTCTTATGTCCAGGCGAAACTGCTTCTGCGCCTGTGCACGCTCCAATTCGCTTACGCTCGAATCAAGCATGATGCGGTAGTTGCTCAGGGGAAACTTCGAGTCCACCGCCACCATGCCGGTAGGCGCAGGCAGCTTCAATACGCAGTCGGCGCGGTAGTTGTTCGAAAGCGTGAACTGAAACTCGTAGGCGTCTGGCGGCAGCATATTGCGCACCAGCGCTTCGAGCTGCACTTCGCCGAAGGCCCCGCGGGATCTCTTGTCGCCGTCCAGCAGTTCCTGCAGGCTGACGACGTTCACCGCCAGGCTATCGATCTTCTTCTGCGCCTCATCGATCACGGCGAGCCGTGACATGACGTTGGTAAAGGTCTCGTTGGTCTTCTTGAAGCCCTCGTCCAGGCGTTCGTTGACCTTGCCGGAGATCTGCTCGAGCCGCTCGTCCACCTTGGCGGTGAGCGCCTGCGTGGTCTCGGCCAGCTTGGTGACCATTGCCTCGCGGCTCTCGCCGAGGTTGTTCGCGAGCGAGAGCTGCAGCGCATGCAGCGTGTCGCGCGTCTGCTTGAGTTCCTCGGCAAGGGTGCCGCGCAGGCGCTCGGAGGACTCGCCGAAGTTATTGCCCAGGCGGTCGCCCTGCTGCGTCAGGCCGCGGTGCAGATCGTCGAGCATGGCGCGGTGCTTTTGTTCCAGGCCCTGCGCCATGCCGGCGGGCAGCTCCTCCAGCTTTCGGCTGACGGCAGCCACGCGCCAAGCAAGCCAACCCGCGAGCAGCAACAGCATAACCAACAAGACGAGCAATATTTCCAGCATGGATCTCAGTATAGCCCATCCGAAATATCGCCCGCACCAGCGGAATCATGCCTCCTCTGCCTTTCTCCGCTGGTGGCGTCACCGACGAACGGATCCGCCCCGCCCAACGCCCGGCAGGGCGTCGATTCATCGCTCATCCGGCTTCACGCAAGGCCAGCATCGGCGGATGGTTCAACGCGGCGCGCCCGCCGAGCCAGGCATTGAGTGCGACGCAAGCCAGTCCTGAAAGCGGCCCGACGATCCAGATCGCGGCATTGAACTGCCACGGGAACTGGAACACGCGCTCGGCCAGGACGTAGCCGATCGCGCTGGCGCCGGCGGCGGCGAGCACCCCCGCGACCAGTCCCAGAGCGAGAAATTCGGCGCGCTGCGCCCCGGCCACCTGAGCGCGGCTCGCCCCCAGCGCCCGCATCAGCGCCGCTTCCTGCAAGCGCTCGTCCTGGGTGGAGAGCAGCGCCGCATACAGCACCAGCACGCCCGCAACCAGCGCGAACAGGAACACGAACTGCACGGCGCGGATCACCTGGTCGAGCACGCCGTTGACCTGGCGCATGACCGCGCTGACGTCGATCACGGTGAGGTTCGGAAACGCCTTGGTCAGGCGGGTGGTGAACAGAGGCTCGGCGCCGGTCAGGCGAAAGGTGCTCATGTAGCTCACCGGAAAGCCCGCCAGCGCCCCGGGCGTGGTCACGAAAAAGAAATTCGGCCGCATCGAGTCCCAGTCGAGCTTGCGCACGCTCGACACCGGCACGGTGATGCTTGCGCCGCCTCCGGCGAAACTCAAGGTGTCGCCGAGTCCGATTCCCAGGCGCTCGGCGATCCAGACCTCGACCGAGACCGAGCCTTGCGCCAGGTCTTCGGCGCTGAACCAATGTCCGCCGGTCACCTGATTTCCCGGCGGCGGCGTCCGCATGAAGCTCAGGTTGAACTCGCGATCGATCTGGCGCCTGGCGCGCTCATCGGTGTAGTCGGCCGCGCCCACCGCGCGGCCGTTGATCTCAGTCAGCCGCGCCCGCACCATGGGAAAGGTCGAAGGCGCCGCGACTCCGTTTTGCGCCAGGAATTGCGCCAGCGGCTGCACCTGCTCCGGCTGGATATTGACGACGAAGCGATTGGGCGCGTCTTGCGGCAGCTTGGTGCGCCAGGACTCGAGCAGGTCGCCGCGGATAAACGTCAACAGCAGCAGCACCGTCAGGCCCAGGGCGAGCGCGACGATCTGCACCGCATTGGCGCGGCTGCGCCGGCGCAGATTCGCCAGGCCGTAGCGCCAGGACACGCTGCCCGAGCGGCCCAGTGCGGCGAACAGGCGCAAGGCGCCCAGGCTCACCAGCCAGAACGACAGGAACGCCGCGGCAAAGCCGCCGAACACGGTGGCGCCGAGTTTGAGTTCGCCCGCCTGCCACAGCAGCAACGCCGCCAGCGCGGCCAGCCCCAGCGCGTAGGCCGCAAGCGCGCTTTGCCTGGGCGCGCCGACCTCGCGCCGGATCACGCGCAGCGCCGGCACGTTCTTCAGCTGCAGCAGCGGCGGCAGCGCGAAGCCGAGCAGCAGCAGCAGTCCTGCGGCAAATCCCTGCAGCACCGGATAGAACCCGGGCTGCGGCAGGGAGGAAGCGACAAAGTCGGTGAGCCAGAGCGCGATCACCGCCTGCCCGGCGAAGCCCAGCACGCAGCCTATGGCGCACGCCGCCAGCCCCAGCAGCACGAATTCCCAGCTGAACAAGGCAAACAGCCGGCTTTGTAAAGCGCCGAAGCAGCGCATCACAGCGTAGCCGTCCAGATGGCGCTGGGTGTAGCGGCGCGTGGACAGCGCGATGGCGACGGCGGCGAGGATCACCGCGAGCATGGCCGAGAGGCCGAGGAATTGCTGCGCGCGGTCCAGCCCGGCGCGCACCTCGGGGCGGGCATTGCCCAGACTTTCGATGCGCTGCCCCGGCCCCAGCCTCGGCTTGGCCCAGCTCGCGTAGGCTTCGGCAGTCGCGCGCGCGCCGGCGACGTAGAGCTGATAATGCGCGCGGCTGCCGGTCTGGATCAGCCCGGTGGCGGGCAGATCGTCCATACGCATCAGCAGGCGCGGCGCGATATTGAAAAAGCTCACGCCGCGATCGGGCTCCAGAGTCAGCACCGCACCCAGCGTGAGGCGCGCGTTGCCGAGTTCGATTCTCTGGCCCGGCTCGACGCCGAGCGCGGCGCTCAAACGTTCGTCCATCCAGACGGTTCCCGGCGGCGGGATGGCGTCGGTTTCGGCATCCTCCGCATTCAGCCGCGGGGCGATGCGCAGCTTGCCGCGCAAGGGGTAGCCCGCGCTCACCGCCTTAACCCCCGCGAGCTGGGTTGCGTCGCCCGCGCGCGCCATGCTGACGAAGCTCACGCCGTCGGCCCGGGCGAGGCCGCGCCTGGCGATTTCTTGGTGCAATTCCGCAGCAAAAGGATGGTCGGACAACAGCAGCACGTCGGCCCCCAGCATCTGGTTCGCCTCGTGCGTCAACGCCTGCCACACGCGGTCGGCGAAAAAGGCGACGCTGGTGACGCTGGCGACCGCAATCACCAGAGCCAGCGCGAGCACGCGCAGCTCGCCCGCGCGCCAATCGCGCAGCAGCATGGTCAGTGGCAGGGGCAGGTTATTGGTCACGAATCAAGTATCGACATAATCGGCGATCTTGGATAAACGCAATCCCAAGCCGGCGTTACCTTTATCCGGAACCGTGTTTTTTGGACGGATGCGCTTTTTATCCGTCCAGAAAACACGGTTGGCGCGCGCGAGCGCGCAATGGCCGCTCGCCGACATCGGCAGACGTCGGACGATACTTCGAACTGCGGCGCTCGAACTTGCGCGGATGGCGGCCCGTCCGCGCGGATCACCGATTGCGTACGGACGAAAATCCGTCCACACGCGATCGGCGATCTTGTGTAAAAACCACACTGAGCCGTGGTTGCTTTTATCCATAGCCGCAATCGAATATGTCTTTCATGCGAAGATGCGCCCGCCGACCAGGCGAATCTGGCGCTGGCAGCGGCGCGCGATCGCGTCGTCGTGGGTCACCATGACCAGCGTGGTAGCGGCCGCGGCATTGAGCGCAAACATCAGATCGATAATGCCGGCGCCGGTGTCGGCATCGAGATTGCCGGTGGGCTCGTCGGCAAGCAGCAGCTTGGGCTGCATCACGAAAGCGCGCGCCAGCGCGACGCGCTGCTGCTCCCCGCCGGAGAGATATTTCGGATAATGCCCGAGGCGCTCGCCCAGGCCGACGCGCTCGAGCATCGCCGTCGCGAGCTGCGCCGCGCCGGCGGTGCCGGCCAGCTCCAGCGGGAGCATCACGTTCTCCAGCGCATTCAGCGCCGGCAACAGCTGGAACGACTGGAACACGAAGCCGAGCAGTTTCGCGCGCAGCGCCGCGCGCCCATCCTCGCCCAGCGCAAACAGATCGACGCCGTCCAGATGCACGCTGCCGGCGCTGGGCGTATCCAGCCCGGCGAGCAGGCCGAGCAGCGTGGACTTGCCCGAACCCGAAGCGCCGATGATGGCCACCGCCTCGCCCGCCATGACCGCGAGGTCGATCTGATGCAGAATGACGAGCTGGCTCGCGCCGTTCGGCACCACTTTGGACAGGCCGGCCGCTTTTACCATGGGTGCATTGATGGGTTGGGTCATGCTGCGAGGATTATCGATCACCTGGTTGACGTCGTTGATGTTGTTGCCGCTCACCGCCTGGGCCGGCGGCACTATCCTGATCTATGGCGACAGCCTGTCCGCAGCGTATGGCTTGAGCCGGGATGCGGGCTGGCCCACCCTGTTGCAGGCGCGTCTGAAGCAGGAAGCGATGGATTATAGCGTGACCAACGCCAGTATCAGCGGCGAAACCTCGAGCGGCGGCGCGGCACGCATTGCCGAGGCGCTGAAGACCCACAGGCCCAGTGTAATCATCGTCCAACTCGGCGCAAACGATGGCCTGCGCGGGTTGCCGCCGGAGCAGATGCGCGCCAACCTGGCGAAAATCGTTATCCAGAGCCAGCGGGCCAAGGCCCGGGTTCTGCTCGTCGGCGTGCGCATGCCGCCCAATTACGGCGAAACCTATACGCGGCAGTTCGCGCAGGTCTACGCCGATCTCGCGCGCGAGTACAAGACGGCGCTCGTTCCCTTCATGCTCCAAGGCACGGACCGGCGGCGCGAGTTGTTTCAATCGGACAATATGCATCCGACCGCGGCGGCGCAGCCGATACTGCTGGAGAACGTATGGAAGGCGCTGGCGCCCCTGTTGCAACGAACCGGCTGACAGGCCAAAACCGGATATCCAAGCGGGATTCGCGGCGGATCGTGCGATAATTTGCGCTCGCAGCTCGATGAGGGCCTGGACCGTGATCAAATTCGGTTTCAAGATCAAGACCCGCGGCGGCACGGTAGTGGACAATCTGATGATCGCGGCGCGCGACCGCATCGACGCCGAGCGCAAAGTCACCCAGATTTACCACCATTGCGAAATTCTCGACTGCCACGAAGTACAGCCGGTAATAGACGAAGCGCTCGATCTGGAACGGGCGATCAATCTGATCGGCAAAGAATCGGGTCCCGAGCCGCCGGCAAACGATTAGCTGACAAAGCCCGCCGCTTCCAGCTCTTCCAGCAGGGCGGCATAATCGCGCGCGCCGCGACTCTCCGGCGCATGAGTGAATACGTCGCAATGGTGCGCCGGGCTCTCGGCCAGGCTTACGCTTTCGGAAATCCGCGTCTCGCACATTTCCGCACCGAAGCGCTGGCGCAACTTCCGCTCGATATCCCAG
>Ga0156177_1166_pt1 | contig 47083 bp, 42 predicted proteins | sample RifCSPlowO2_12_FD_107830 | JGI IMG/M metagenome (GOLD analysis project Ga0156177, IMG submission 107830) | Betaproteobacteria bacterium RIFCSPLOWO2_12_FULL_64_23
GTTAAAAGAAATTCCAGAAAACCAAAACATACAAGGGGACTTCCTTCGGGGCGCAAGCTCGCTCCTACGGAAATCATACATTCAAGCCGCCCACAGCGGCGGTTCGTCCATTAACGCAATCTGCTCTCGCAATTCCAGAATCCGGTCCTGCCAGTAACGCTGCGTGTTGAACCAGGGAAAGGCGGCGGGGAAGGCGGGGTCGTCCCAGCGGCGGGCGATCCAGGCCGAGTAATGGATGAGGCGCAGCGTGCGCAAGGCCTCCACCAGATGCAGTTCGCGCGCATCGAATTCGTGGAAATCCTCGTAGCCGGCGAGCAGGTCGGCAAGCTGGCGCACCATGGTGGCGCGCTCGCCCGAGAGCAGCATCCACAGGTCCTGCACCGCCGGCCCCATGCGCGCGTCGTCAAAATCGACGAAATGCGGGCCGTGCGCCTCCGCGCTGTCGGTCCAGAGCACGTTGCCGGCGTGGCAGTCGCCGTGCAGTCTGAGGTTTTGCACCGCGCCTGCGCGCCGGTAACAGCGGCTCACGCCTTCGAGCGCCTGCGCCGTCACGCTCTCCCAGGCCGCAGCCAGATCGGCTGGAATGAAGCCGTGGGCGAGGAGATAGTCGCGCGGCTCCGTGCCGAAGCTCGCGAGGTCCAGCGCGGGCCGGGCGCCGAACGGCGCGAGCGCGCCGACCGCGTGGATGCGGCCGATGAAGCGGCCCATCCATTCCAGGGTTTCGCGATCCTCGAGTTCGGGCGCGCGGCCGCCGTGCTTGGGATACACGGCGAAGCGATAGCCGCCGAATTGGTGCAGGGTCTTTGCGCCGTGCGCGAGCGGGGCGACGACCGGAAGCTCGCGATCGGCGAGTTCGCGCACGAATGCGTGCTCTTCGGCGATCTGGGCATCGGTCCAGCGCCCGGGGCGGTAGAACTTGGCCACCACCACCGGGGATGCCGCGCCCGGACCGACGGTCAAACCCGGCCCTTCCTCCAGCCAGATCTGATAGACGCGGTTCTCGTAGCTGTTCAGGCCGAGCAATCGCCCGTCGCCGCGCAGCCCTATGCTGTCCAGCGCATCGAGCACGCAATCGGGCGTGAGCCCGGCGTAGGGCGCGGGCTTGTTGGTATCCATGCGCGCATTGTACGGGACGCCGTAAGGTCGGCCGTAACGTGCATCCTGTCTCTTCCTCGCTGTAAGCCGTGTAAAATCGCGGAAAACCTTGCGCCCGGGCCCCCATTTGATGAACTCTCCCACCGATAACTTAGTCGAGATCACCGAGGTCAGGTTCAGTTATGGCAAGCGCGAAATCCTCAAGGGCCTTAACCTCAAGATTCCGCGCGGCAAGGTGGTCGCCATCCTCGGCGCCAGCGGCTGCGGCAAATCCACCCTGCTGCGCTTGATCGGCGGGCAGGAGAAGCCGGCGCAGGGCTCGGTCAGTGTCGACGGCCAGGTGGTGCACGAGCTCGACACCGACGGCCTGTACGAACTGCGGCGAAAAATGGGCATGATGTTCCAGGCGGGCGGGCTGTTCACTGACCTGTCGGTATACGAGAACATCGCATTTCCGCTGCGCGAGAACTCCGACCTGCCGGAGGAGCTCATCCGCTCGCTGATACTGATGAAGCTGCACGTGGTCGGGCTGCGCGGCGCGAGGACGCTCATGCCGAGCGAACTCTCCGGCGGCATGGCGCGCCGCGTCGCGCTCGCCCGCGCCATTGTGCACGACCCCATGCTGGCGATGTACGACGAGCCGTTCGCCGGCCTGGACCCGATTTCGCTCAACGTCATCGCCGACCTGATCCGCCGCCTGAACGATGCACTCGGCACCACTTCGATCATCGTTACCTATGACGTGAGCGAGTCGCTCAAGCTGGTTGACTACCTGTACGTCATTGCCAACGGTGTGGTCATCGGCGAAGGCACGCCGGACGAGATGCTCGCCTCGGATAATCCGGTGGTGCGCCAGTTCATTCACGCCGAGCCGGATGGGCCGATCGCGTTCCATTACCCCGCCCAGCCGATCGGGGTACAGCTCGGACTGAAATAGCGCAATCGCGCCGACAAGTTCGGCGACCTAAGCCGGTCGCAAGAGGGCGTGCACCGCGCATGAGCGCTACTTCTCCGATGCTGGCAGGCATCTGCGGCATGGTCTAAACTGTAGTCCGTTCTTTGTGGAGGAGAACATCATGCAACTCCGGGAAATACTCAGAATAAAAGGCGACCGGCTGATCACCATCGCCCCGGAGGACATGGTCAGCGATGGCGTCAGCGTCATGTCCCAGAAAGATATCGGTTCGCTGGTGGTGATAAGCCAGGGCAAGCTGGCGGGCATGCTGACGTTCCGCGAAGTCCTGCAGGCGCTGCACGAAAACAAGGGCTCGATCCAGGGCGTGCGCGTGGACGCCATCATGGTGAAAAATCCGCGGACTATCGCCCCGAGCGTCGAAGTGGACGAACTGCGCAGCGTGATGCTGGAGCACCACATCCGCTACATGCCGGTGATGGAAGGCGATAAGCTGATCGGCGTGGCCTCGTTTCACGACGTGGCCCGGGCGGTGCTGGAGGAACAGGCGTTCGAGAACCGCATGCTCAAAGGCTATATCAAGGACTCGCCAGCCTGATCGCGCCGTTCTGAGCATTTCCCGCAGACGATTTCTTGCAGCCGGTGCCGGCCTTTGCCTCGGCGCGGGCGGGCTCGCCGCCTGGCGCTACTGGCCGGAGCAGGGTTTCATCAATCCCTGCCGCGGCGCCCTGCCGGAAGCGCTCGCCCGGCACGAGCTGGTGCGCGCTGCCTGGGATGGCATAGACCCGCGCAAGATGTGGGACAGCCACTGCCACTTGGCGGGCAGCGGCGACTCGGATAGCGGCATCTATCTCAACCCGGACATGCAGAGCGTGCGCGGCCCGCTGCAGTACGCGCAGCGCCTCGTTTTCATGAACGCCAGTTGCGTGCGCGATGCGCCGGGGCAGGTGGACCGCAGCTATGTCGAGCGCATGCGCAATCTGCTCGACGACCTGCGCCCCGGGGTGAAGCTGCTGCTCCTCGCTTTGGACGCGAGCGTTACCGAGGCGGGCGAGGTGTCCTGGGAACAGACCAGTCTTTATGTCCCCAACCGCTACGCCGCACAAGTGGCGCAGCGCCATGCGCAATACTTCGAATGGGCCGCCTCGGTGCATCCGTATCGCCGCGACTGCGTCGAGCGGCTGGAGGCGGCGGTAGGGCAGGGTGCGCGCGCGCTGAAGTGGCTGCCGGCGGCAATGGGCATAGACCCGGCATCCAGACTGTGCGATCCGTTCTATGCGGCGCTGGCGCGGCTCGACCTGCCGCTGATCACGCATGCCGGCCTGGAACGCGCACTGCGGGGGACGGACGCGCAGGAACTGGGCAATCCGCTGCGCCTGCGGCGCGCGCTCGATCACGGCGTGCGCGTGGTGGTGGCGCATTGCGCTTCCATGGGCCAGGACCGCGACACCGACCGCGGCGCGAACGGCGCCGCCAGCGACAGCTTCGAGCTGTTCGCGCGGCTGATGGACGAGCCGCGTTACGTGGGCAGGCTCTACGGCGACATCTCCGCCATGACGCAGACAGCGCGCGCCGGGCCGGCCCTTGCCCATGTGATCCAGCGCGAGGACTGGCATGCGCGCCTGCTCAACGGCTCGGACTATCCGCTGCCGGGCGTGTTCCCGATCTACTCGGTGGATTACCTGGTGGAACTGGGCTACCTCGAAAAAAGCGCGGCGCCGCTGTGCAAGAGCTTGCGCGAGCACAACCCGCTGTTGTTCGACTTGGTGCTCAAGCGCAGCCTGCGCGCGGGGGGCAAGCGGCTGGCGGCGGGGGTGTTCGAAACACGAACTTTCTTCGACAGGCCTGCTGGTCGCGGCGCGGGCGTCGCGCCAACAGCGGCGAAGTCCTGACGATCGGCCTAGGGCCTGTTGACATTCATCGCATGAGACGCGTTGCCTCCAAATGCGGATGACTGCAAGGCGCGCGACGAAGCCAAGGGTGGTTCCCTTGGCGAGGAGCGCAACGCCGCAGACGCCGCATTTAGAGGCAACCCGAAGGGACGGGGGATAATTTGGGACGCCGCGCGGAGTTGCTCGTCGCTTGTTTGGAATGACCAAACGGCACTCCTCGCGCCTTGCGCTGCATCCCAAATTACCCCCGTCGCGCTCATGTGCTGAATGTCAACAGGCCCTAGGTGTTGCGCGACGGATAGCTCGCGCCCATGCCGGCGCGCACGTCAACCTGGATGCCGTATTGCGGGATCGGGTATCTGAGGCCGTTCGCCGACAGGGCGTGCATGCCCGCGATCGCCTTTGGCAGGAAATGGGGCGGCAGGGCGATCAGCATTTCGTCGTCGAGCACGCCGCCGTAACGCCGCTCCGCGTAGCAGGGAATGGACAGGCTGGGCTCACCGGTGGCGAGCGCGCGGCCCCAGGAATCGGCGCAGGCCGATTCGCCTACCACGCTCCAGTCGAACTTCCTGTAGCCCGACCATTGCAGGCCGTTGATGAGGATGATCATCTGCCCCGGTGTGGCGTAGACGAGGCAGATGTCGGGCGGATCGAGCCGGCCGCTGGCGAGCGGCGACACCGCCATCGCCTGGTATGTTCCATGCGGCACCACGTCCATCGCGTGCTGGTGCGCGGCGGCATCGGCCACGGTGGCGAACCACACGCCGGCCAGGTGCTTGCCCGAGCGCCATTCCTCGTCCTGCGGCGCGAGGCCGATGACCGCGCCGCACTGCGCGCCGGCCAGGTCTGCGCGCGTGATACCGATGGTGAAGCCGAGCCGTGCCGCCTGCGCCACGATCTGGTCGGTGGTGTGGATGGCGCTGGGGCGGCGCAGCTTCGGGATCGCCTGCATGTCCTCGACGCGCTCGAACAGCTTCATGCCGATCGGCGTGGTCTTCAGGCGCAGCAGCCGGTTCAGTTCATCGACGAGAGCGGGCCAGTCGTAGCGCTCGCCCGCAGCGGCAGGTGTTGGTGCATTCGACACGATGGTTTCTCCTTCGCGGGCAGGGCCCGAATGACCGATATGTTAAACTCGACACGGCAAATCCGCGAGCGAAAACGATGTCCGGCAACACTCTGGGAAAGCTGTTCTGCGTCACGTCGTTTGGCGAGTCGCACGGCCCTGCCTACGGCGGCGTGGTGGACGGCTGCCCGCCCGGACTGGAACTCTCCGAAGCCGACATCCAGCAGGAGCTCGATCGCAGGAAGCCGGGCACTTCGCGCCATGTGACGCAGCGGCGCGAGGCGGACCGTGTGGAAATCCTATCCGGCGTGTTCGAAGGCAGGACCACCGGCACCGCCATCGGTTTTCTGGTGCGCAACGAAGACCAGAAGAGCAAGGATTACGGCAACATCGCCGAGACCTTCCGCCCGGGGCATGCCGACTACACCTATTGGCAGAAATACGGCATACGCGACTATCGCGGCGGCGGAAGAGCCTCGGCGCGCGAGACGCTGGTGCGGGTGGCCGCGGGCGCGATCGCGAAGAAATGGCTCAGGGAAAAGTACGGCGTCACGGTCCGCGGTTATTTGTCGCAGCTCGGGCCGAACAAAGTCGCGCTCCAGGACTGGAGCGCGGTCGATAGGAATCCGTTCTTCGCGCCGGACATGGTCGCCGTGCCGGCGCTGGAAGCCTACATGGACGCGCTGCGCAAATCGGGCGATTCCTGCGGCGCGAAAATCACCGTCATCGCCGAAGGCGTGCCGGTGGGCTGGGGCGAGCCGGTGTACGACCGGCTCGACGCCGACATCGCCTACGCCATGATGGGCATCAACGCGGTGAAGGGCGTGGAAATCGGCGCGGGCTTCGCCTCGATCGGACAAAAAGGCAGCGAGCATTCGGACGAACTCACGCCCGACGGGTTTCTGTCCAACAACGCCGGCGGCGTTCTCGGCGGCATATCCACCGGGCAGGACCTGCTGGTGAACCTGGCGATTAAACCGACATCCAGCATTCGCCTGGCGCGCCGTTCGATCAACAAAAAGGGGGAGGCGGTGACGCTGCAGACCCACGGCCGTCACGATCCCTGCGTCGGCATCCGCGCCACGCCCATTGCGGAAGCGATGCTGGCGCTGGTGCTTGCCGACCACGCGCTCAGGCAGCGCGCGCAGAACGCCGATGCAAGCACGTCGACGCCGAAAATCGCGGCGCGCGTATCGGATTCCGGGATCGCGGCAAAGCACGCGGCGAAGCCTGTAGACGATCCAGACGCCGAAGAGGCCTAGTACGATGACACCTTAGTTGCGAAACAATGTGGCGAGTAACCGACACCTCCGGCGCGCCGCTATGTGGGAGCGAGCTTGCTCGCGAATCATCGAATTCGCGAGCAAGCTCGCTCCTACGACTACAAGGCAGGCATGCTTCGAAACTAATGTGGCATCGTACTAGTCCGTTTGGATGAGGCGCAGGGATTCGGGCAGATCGATTGGCCTGGACCGAACGGTCTGGTTCTGACGCGCCGCCGGCAAAGGTGGCGGCAGGGAAGCACCATATCCTGCGACTGCGCGCCATCACGCGGTTCCAATAATTAATAAGTCGTCGCCGATGCCCGTTCCGTACTGGCGCCTTTCCGCCTTCTATTTTGCCTACTTCGCCTACGTTGGCGCCGCCGCCCCGTATTTCAGCCTGTATCTGGCTTCGCTAGGGCTGGCCGGGGCGCAGATCGGCGTGCTGCTCTCACTCGGCTCCTTGATGCGGGTGATCGGACCGAACTTTTGGGGCTGGGTCGCCGACCGCACGCAGCGGCGCGCGCGCATCATCGGCATCACGCTGGCGCTGGGGGGCGCCTGCTTCGCCGGGTTTTTCTTCGTCCGTTCGTTCTGGGGGCTGTTCGCGCTGCTGCTGGTCACCGGCTTTTTCACCAGCGCCTCCATGTCGCTCACCGAGTCGCTGACACTGTCGCATTTGCGCGGGGCGGTAAGCAGCTACGGATCGATTCGCTTGTGGGGCTCGGTGGGCTTTATCATCACCGTGACGCTGGTCGGTTATGCGCTCGATGCGTTGCCGGTGGCGAGCCTGTTGTGGATGGTGCTCGCGACCTATGGCCTGAGCTGGGCTTGCGCGCTCGCCGTGCCGGACGCGCCTCCCGGCAGCGCGCACGCAGAGCCCGAGCCGGTGTGGAACATCCTGCGGCGGCCCGAGGTCGCAGCGCTACTCGGTGCGTGTTTCTTGATGACCCTTGCGCACGGACCGCAGTATGCGTTTTTCTCGATCTACCTGGTGGACCACGGCTACAGCAAGGCGGCGGTAGGCTGGATGTGGAGCATAGGCGTGATCGCTGAAATCATCGTGTTCCTGCTGATGCCGGCGCTGATGCGGCGCTATTCGCTCTCGGCCATCCTGCGCGTATGTTTCGCCGCCACGGTGGCGCGCTTCCTCATGATCGGCTGGGGCGTGGATTCCGCGCCGGTCCTGTTTGCGGCCCAGTTGTTGCACGGACTGAGCTTCGGCGCCTACCATGCCGCCGCCGTCACGGTGATACACCGCTGGTTTCAGGGCGCGCATCAAGTACGCGGTCAGGCGATCTATCTGTCGGTGTCTTTCGGCGCGGGCGGCGTGCTGGGCAGCGCACTCTCCGGCCTTGGTTGGGACAGCATCGGCCCGGCATGGACATTCAGCGCCGCCGCATTTGCCGCCCTGGCCGGCTACGCACTGCTGCGCTGGAAAGTGCGTGCCGCGCATATCTGAAATTCGCACCTGCCGTCAGGCGCCGCTGCGCGCTGCGTTTAGGCTTAATTGTGCGCTCCAAACCCCTGTTTTTTGTGGCATAATTGATAATTGTTCAACACGATTCTGGCCATGCCGCAGACCCTGTACGACAAGCTTTGGGCGAGCCACGTAGTACACGCCGAGGATGACGGCACGGCGCTGCTCTATATTGACCGTCATCTGGTGCACGAAGTCACCAGCCCGCAGGCATTCGAAGGCCTGCGGCTGGCAGGGCGCAAGCCCTGGCGCATCGATTCCATTGTGGCCACGGCCGATCACAACACGCCCACCACCGACTGGAACGAAGGCATCAAGGACCCGATATCGCGGCTGCAGGTTGAAACCCTGGACGCGAATATCCGCGAATACGGCGCCAAGGCGTATTTCCCTTTTCTCGACCGGCGCCAGGGCATAGTGCACGTGATCGGTCCGGAGCAGGGCGCGACGCTGCCCGGCATGACCGTGGTGTGCGGCGATTCGCACACCAGCACTCACGGCGCGTTCGCCTGCCTTGCGCACGGTATCGGCACCTCGGAAGTCGAGCACGTGCTGGCGACCCAGTGCCTGGTGCAAAAGAAAATGCAGAACATGCTGGTCACGGTGGACGGGCGCCTCGCGCGCGGTGTCGGCGCCAAGGACATTGCGCTCGCCATCATCGGCAGAATCGGCACCGCCGGCGGAACGGGCTGCGCCGCCGAGTTTGCCGGCAGCAGCATTCGCGCCTTGAGCATGGAAGGGCGCATGACTCTGTGCAACATGGCGATAGAGGCGGGCGCCCGCGCCGGCATGGTGGCCGTGGACGATACCACCATCGCCTATCTCAAGGGGCGGCCGTTCGCCCCGGCCGGCGAGAACTGGAACCGCGCCGTGGCCTATTGGCGCACGCTTGCCTCCGACGAAGGGGCGCAGTTCGACCGCGTGGTGCGGCTGGACGCGCGCGACATCTCGCCGCAGGTCACCTGGGGCACGTCGCCGGAAATGGTGGTCGCGGTGGACGCTCGCGTACCCGACCCGGACAAGGAAAGGGACCCGGGCCGGCGCGAGGGCATGGAACGCGCGCTCGTCTACATGGGACTGAAACCGAACACGCGCATCGAGGATATTCGCCTCGACAAAGTGTTCATCGGTTCCTGCACCAACTCGCGCATCGAGGATCTGCGCGCTGCGGCGGCGCTGGTGCGCGGCAAACGCGTCGCCTCCAACATCCGCCTTGCCATGGTGGTGCCGGGTTCGGGGCTGGTGAAGGCTCAGGCCGAGCAGGAGGGACTGGACCGCGTGTTCAGGGAGTCGGGCTTTCAGTGGCGCGAGCCGGGTTGTTCCATGTGCCTTGCGATGAACGACGACCGGCTCGAGCCGGGCGAGCGTTGCGCCTCGACCTCCAACCGCAATTTCGAGGGCCGCCAGGGTGCCGGCGGCCGCACCCATCTGGTCAGTCCGGAAATGGCGGCGGCGGCCGCCATCGCCGGGCATTTTGTCGATGTACGCAACTGGAAATGACGGAGGCAACTGTGCGTAAAGCAGACATGATTCTTCTAGCCCTGGTCGCCGTGTTTTTGTTGAGCGGCTGCAACACCGTAGAGGGCGTGGGCAAGGACCTCAAGAAGGGCGGCGAAGCGATAGAGCGCGCCGGGAAGAAATGACGTATGGAAAGATTTGCCGTACTGAACGGGATCGTAGCGCCGCTCGACCGTGACCGAAGGACCGCCCGCGCTGCTGCGCGCGCTCGCGCGGGCTGCTGAAGAGAATATGCCTCATGGAAAGATTTACCGTACTGAACGGGATCGTAGCGCCGCTCGACCGTGCTAATGTCGACACCGACGCCATCATCCCCAAGCAGTTCCTGAAGTCGATCAAGCGCTCGGGCTTCGGCCCCAACCTGTTCGACGCCTGGCGTTACCAGGATGTGGGCGAGCCGGGCATGGACAACGCGAAGCGGGCGCTCAATCCGGATTTCGTGCTCAACCAGGCGCGCTACAAGGGCGCGAGCATACTGCTCGCGCGCAAGAATTTCGGCTGCGGCTCGAGCCGCGAGCACGCGCCCTGGGCTCTGGCCGATTACGGCTTTCGCGCCATCATCGCGCCTTCGTTCGCCGATATCTTTTACAACAACTGCTTCAAGAACGGCTTGTTGCCGATCGTGCTCTCCGAACTGCGCGTCGATCGTCTGTTTCACGAGGTGAATGCCTTCCCCGGCTACAAGCTGAGCATCGACCTGGAACGGCAGCTGGTCATCGCGCCCGATGGCGCCACGCAGACTAAGTTCGACGTCGATGCACACCGGAAGTACTGCCTGTTGAACGGTTTCGACGACATCGGCCTGTCGCTGCGCCAGGCCGACAAAATCCGCGCGTTCGAGGCGCGCCGCCGCATCGAGCAGCCGTGGCTGTTCGGCTGACCGCCTTCGAGTGAAACGATGAAAATCGCAGTGCTCCCCGGTGACGGCATCGGCCCGGAAATCGTCGCGCAGGCGGTGAAGGTGCTGCGTGCGCTCGCCAAGGACGGTCTGAAGCTGGAGATGGAGCAAGCGTTGGTGGGCGGTGCCGCATACGACGCGGCCGGCGATCCTCTGCCTGCGGCCACGCTGAAGCTGGCGCGCGAAGCCGACGCCATTCTGTTCGGCGCCGTCGGCGGCTGGCAGTATGACACGCTGCCGCGGGCCAAACGTCCGGAGCAGGCCCTTCTGGGCTTGCGCAAGGATTTGGGCCTGTTCGCCAATCTGCGCCCGGCCAAGGTGTTTCCCGAACTGGTACAGGCATCGACCCTGCGTCCGGAGGTGATAGCGGGCATGGATATCCTGATCCTGCGCGAACTCACGGGCGACGTTTATTTCGGTCAGCCGCGCGGCATGCGCACGCTCGCCAACGGCGAGCGCGAGGGTTTCGACACCATGCGCTATAGCGAATCCGAGGTGCGGCGCATCGCCCATGCCGGCTTTCGCGCGGCATTGAAGCGCGCGAAAAAGCTGTGCTCGGTGGACAAGTGCAATGTTCTCGAGACCTCGCAGCTGTGGCGCGAGGTGGTGACCGAAGTGGCGCAGGAATATCCGGGCGTGGCGCTGTCGCACATGTACGTCGACAACGCGGCGATGCAGCTTCTGCGCGATCCCAGGCAGTTCGACGTCATGGTCACCGGCAACCTGTTCGGCGACATTCTGTCCGACGAGGCTTCCATGCTCACCGGCTCGATCGGCATGCTGCCTTCGGCCTCGCTCGATGCGAACAACAAGGGCCTGTACGAGCCCATCCATGGCTCGGCGCCCGACATCGCCGGCAGGAATCTGGCGAATCCTCTGGCGACCATACTATCGGCGGCAATGATGCTGCGTTACAGTTTCGACCAGGACCGGGCGGCGGAGCGCATCGAAGCCGCCGTGAGCAAGGTGTTGGCGCGCGGGTTGCGCACGGCGGATATCCATCAACCCGGGACGGAAAAAGTCGGTACCGTGCAAATGGGCGATGCGGTGGTGGCGGCGTTATAATTTCACTGTTTATGTCAGGAAGAAGGTCATGAAGAATATAGGTTTTGTCGGCTGGCGCGGCATGGTGGGCTCGGTCCTGGTGGCGCGCATGCAGGCCGAAGGCGATTTCGCGCACATCGATCCGGTGTTTTTCACTACGTCCAATGTCGGCGGCAAGGGACCCGGCGCGAGCAAACAGCCGCTGAAGGATGCGAAATCCATCGCCGAACTGAAGCGGATGGATGCGATCGTCACCTGCCAGGGCGGCGACTACACCAATGAGATTCACCCGAAGCTGCGCGCCGCCGGCTGGGACGGCTACTGGATCGACGCGGCCTCTGCGCTGCGCATGAAAAACGACGCAGTCATCATTCTCGATCCGGTGAACCTGCAGGTGATCAAGCAGGCGCTGGTGCGCGGGGTGAAGAACTACATCGGCGGCAATTGCACCGTCAGCCTGATGCTGATGGCGCTGCACGGCCTGTTCAAGGAGGGGTTGGTCGAGTGGATGACCGCGATGACCTATCAGGCCGCCTCGGGTGCGGGCGCGCAGAACATGCGCGAGCTGCTGATGCAGATGGGCGCGGCGCACGCGTCGGCCGGCGGGCTGCTTGCGGATCCGGCATCCGCGATTCTGGAAATCGATCGCCGCGTGGCCGATATGCTGCGCAGCGATGCGTTGCCGAAAGAGCATTTCGGCGTCGCGCTCGCCGGCAGCCTGATTCCATGGATCGACAAGGAAATGGGCGACGGTCAGAGCCGCGAGGAGTGGAAGGGCCAGGCTGAAGGCAACAAGATTCTTGGCCGCGAGAGCCGGCCAATACCGATCGACGGCCTTTGCGTGCGCATCGGTGCCATGCGCTGCCACAGCCAGGGGCTCACGATCAAGCTGACGCGCGACCTGCCGCTCGCAGAGATCGAGGCCATTCTTGCCTCCGCCAACGATTGGGTGAAAGTAATCCCGAACACGCGCGCGGCGAGCATGCGCGAGCTTACGCCGGCGGCAGTGACCGGCAGCCTGAGCGTGCCGGTAGGCCGGCTGCGCAAGCTCAACATGGGCGGGCAGTACCTGTCGGCGTTTACCGTCGGCGATCAGTTGCTATGGGGGGCAGCCGAGCCGTTGCGCCGCATGTTGCGCATCCTGCTCGCCGAGGAAGCGGCTGCGGCAGCGCCGAAAATGCCTATGGCAAAGGCCAGGACCGGGGCAGGGGCCTAGCTGAGTGCGGGTTTTTGGTTGAAAAATATCCGGCTTGAGGCGCTTTCATGACAAGAAAGATTAGCTTGCAAGGCTAAGGCTATGATGTTAATTTAGTTAGTCCACAAAACGTCTTCAGGGGTGGAAGGTGGGTAAATCCGTCATTAGAACAAGCGCGGTGGTCTTGGCGTTGCTGCTGTTGCCGTCGCTTTCGCTCGCGGCAGGGCTCGGAAAGCTGACTGTGCTTTCCGGCTTGGGACAACCCTTGAAGGCCGAGATCGAACTGCTCGCTTTGCAAAAGGGCGAAGCAGACAATCTTGGCGTACGCCTGCCATCTGCCGACGCGTTTCGGCAAGCCAACATCGAGTACAGCGGTGCGCTGCTGTCGGTCAAGTTCAAGATTGAACAGCGCGGCGAGAATCGATATGTCGTAGTCCTCAGTTCGACGCAGCCAATGAACGAACCGTTCCTTGATCTGCTGGTGGAACTCGACTGGACCACCGGTCGCTTGGTGCGTGAGTACACTTTCCTGCTCGATCCTCCCGAATACAAGGGGCCGCAGCCCGCGCCCGCGATGGCTGCGCCGGCGACGGAAGCACCCGCGATCAAGTCGGTGGAGATGCCAAAACAACCCGTGTCAGCCGCTCCCGCACCCATCGTGGAACGGCCCCTGGCTGCTCCCGCACCCGGGCCGGCAGTGGCGCGAGCGGCGGCACCCAGGGCCGCTAAGAGCTATGAGGTAAAACGGGGCGATACGCTGACCAAGATTGCCAACGCCAACAGATCGGAGAGCGTCAGCTTGCAGCAAATGCTGATAGCGTTGTATCGCAGCAATGCGGACGAATTCGATGACGGCAACATCAACCGCCTGCGTGCCGGAAAAATTCTTAATATTCCCGACACGGATACGGCGGCGTCGGTCGATCAGGATGAGGCTGCGCGCACGGTGTTGGCGCAGGCTGCCGATTTCAACGAATACCGGCGCAAACTGGCTGCTGCCGTGGCCGTCGCACCGGAGCGGGCGGACAAGCGCCGCCAAAGCGCGAGCGGCAAGATCACAGCTGCGGTCGAAGACAAGCCGCCTCCGGTCAAGGATGCCAAGGACCAGCTAAGGCTTTCCAAGGCGGAGGAGCTGGGCAAGCCTGGCGCCAGGCGCAGCCCGCAGGGGCTGCAGGAAGACTTGTTCGCGAAAGAGAAAGCGCTCAAGGAAGCGAGTGAGCGCATCGCGCTGCTCGAGAAGAACGTGCGGGACATGCAGACGTTGCTAGAACTCAAGAGCCAGCCCGGGGCGCAGTTGCAGCAGCAAGCCGCCAAAGCCGCCGAGCCGGTCAAGGCGCCGGAGCCGGCCAAGGTGGCTGAACCGGCGAAACCCGTGGACGCTGCCGCGGCAGCGCCCCAAGCCGCAGCGCCCCAAGCTGCTGCGCCCAAACCCGCGCCCAAGGTTGTAGCGCCTCCTCCGCCTGCGCCCGAGGCGAGCTTGATCGACGAAATTCTCGATAATGAGCTGGCCCTCTACGGCGGCGGCGGATTCCTGCTGCTCCTGTTCGTCGCTTATGGCTACTATGCCTGGCGGCGCAAGAAGAGCCTGCAGAAATTGGAAAGCAGCGTAATGGGTGCGCCCGGCTTGGCGGCCGACTCGGTGTTTGGCGCCGCCGGCGGTGCCAAGATCGATACCGGTTTGCGCGAGATGCAGGCCGATTTCGGCCCGAGCGGCATTGCGCCAGCGGTCGACACTGGGGAAGTCGATCCCATCGCCGAGGCCGACGTCTATATGGCCTATGGCCGGGACACGCAGGCCGAAGACATACTCAAGGAGGCGCTGACCAAGGATCCGTCGCGTCAGGCGATACGCGCAAAATTGCTGGAAATTTACGCCAACCGCAAGGATGCCAAGGCATTCGAGGCGGTGGCGGCTGAGATCCACGCCGCCACCAACGGCGAGGGGGCCGAGTGGGGGAAAGCCGTCGCGCTGGGGGTGCAGCTTGATCCGGGAAATCCGCTCTACGGCGGCAAGGCTGCCGAGGGCGTAGGTCAGGCTTTCGCCGACACGCAGGTTGTTTCCGGGGCGGAGCCCGCGCCGGATATCGTACTGGACATGGGCGAAGCGCCAGAAACGGCGCCAGGATTGGATTTTGATCTCGGCCTGAGCGAGCCTGCGCAAGGCGGCGCGCCCCTGCCCGAGCCTGCGCCGGAAGGCGCCGCCGGGCCGGTGGTCGATGTCACTGGCGATCTCGGTTTCGATCTGGACCTGGGCGACGCGGAGAAGAAAACCGGGGCTGCTCCAGCGGAACCGCAGCCCGAGACCGCCGCCGCACCGAGTCCGGAAGGCCCTGCAGCCGAAGCTCCCGCCGATGCGGTTTCGTCCATCGATTTCGATTTTGAACTGCCCGGCTCCGGTGCTGCCGCAGCGCCGCCTGCCGAGTCAGCGACCGCCGCTCCGGGGGCGCCGGCTGCCGCGGCGGAGGGAGGCGGTGGCATCGACTTCGATTTCAATCTGGATCTGCCGGCGGAGAAGGAGGAAACGCCGTCAGCACCGCTGGATCTGTCTGCGATCAGCCTGGATCTCGGCGCGCCGGGCGAGGCAGCTGCAGCGCCCGACGCACACTGGCAGGAGGTAGCGACCAAGCTCGATCTGGCCAAAGCCTACCAGGAGATGGGCGACAAGGACGGGGCGCGCGAATTGCTCAACGAGGTACTCAAGGAAGGCGACGCGGCCCAGCAGCAACAAGCGCAGGCCATGCTCGCGGCCCTGGGCTGACACTGCCGAAAATTGAAACGGCCCCGGGCTTGCCCCGGGGTTTTGTTTTTTGGATCCATGAAAATCGCAATTGGCATAGAGTACGACGGCAGCCATTTCCACGGCTGGCAGTCGCAGCCTTCCGGCGCTACCGTCCAGGATCACCTGGAGCGTGCGCTTGCGTGCATCGCCGGGGAGAAGGTGCGCCTTGCTGCAGCCGGCCGTACCGATGCCGGCGTGCATGCCCTGGCACAGGTGGCGCATTTCGAGACCGCCGCGGTGCGCCCGGAATCAGCGTGGGTGCGCGGCGTCAACACGCTGCTGCCGCAGGCGGTGGCGGTGCAATGGACCGCGCCCGTGGCCGACGATTTTCATGCGCGTTACTCGGCCGTATCGCGTACGTACCGCTATGTGCTCTACAACCATCCGGTGCGGCCGGCGCTGCACTACGGCCGGGTGGGTTGGTTCCATCTGCCGTTGGATGTGGATGCGATGCGCGCGGCGCTGACCCCGCTGGCGGGCGAACACGATTTCAGCGCGTTTCGCTCGAGCGAGTGCCAGGCGAAAAGTCCGGTGCGCACGTTGCGCAGCTGGGCCATAGAGCGACGCGGCGCTCATCTGCGGTTCGAGTTCACCGCCAACGGCTTCCTGCATCACATGGTGCGCAATATCGTCGGCTGTCTGGTCTACGTGGGCAAGGGGAAGCATCCCCCGGGCTGGCTGGCCGAGGTGCTGGCGCGCCGCGATCGCGGTCAGGCGGCACCGACGTTTTCCCCGGACGGGCTGTATCTTGCGGCGGTGGAATATGCGCCCGGGTGGAAACTGCCCGCATTCGGGTCCAATCGAATTGTTTTTCCGGAGCAGGTGTCGGTGTGAGGACGCGAATCAAGATCTGCGGCATCACGCGGGTAGAGGATGCGCGCGCCGCGGTGGAACTGGGTGCCGACGCCATCGGCCTGGTGTTCTATGCGCCCAGCCAGCGCAACGTCGGCCCGCAGCAGGCGCGCGCAATTGTCGCGGCGATTCCCCCCTTTGTGACCGTAGTCGGTCTGTTCGTCGATCCGGCGCAGGATCAGGTCGAATCAGTGCTGCGTGGGTGTCGCCTCAACCTGCTGCAATTTCACGGTGATGAAGCGCCCGGTTTTTGCGGCGGTTTTGGCCTGCCCTACATCAAGGCCGCACGGGTCCGGGCGGATGCCGATTTGGTACAATATTTGTCGCCCTATCACGCGGCGCAAGGTTGGCTGTTGGACGCCTACCACGAACGGCTTTACGGCGGCGGCGGCGAGTCGTTCGACTGGAAACTGATACCGCACGATTTGGCCAGGCCGGTGATACTCTCGGGCGGGCTTACGCCGGACAACGTGGGTGCGGCCGTGCGCCAGGTCAGGCCTTGGGCGGTGGACGTGTCCAGCGGCGTAGAAGCGGCCAAAGGCGTCAAGGACGCCGCGAAAATCGCGGCGTTCATAGCGGGAGTCAACAATGAAACTGCATGATCTGCCAGACAGCCACGGCCATTTCGGGCCTTATGGTGGCATCTTCGTCGCCGAGACCCTGATCCAGGCTCTGGACGAACTCAGGCTTGCCTACGAAAAATACCGCAGCGATCCGCAATTCATCGCGGAGTTCCGCTATGACCTCAAGCACTACGTCGGCCGCCCGAGCCCGGTCTATCACTGCAAGCGCTGGTCGGATCTGCTCGGCGGGGCACAAATCTATCTCAAGCGCGAAGACCTCAACCATACCGGCGCCCACAAGATCAACAATACGCTCGGGCAAGCCATGCTGGCGCGGCGCATGGGCAAGCCGCGCATCATCGCCGAGACCGGCGCCGGCATGCACGGCGTGGCCGCGGCCACCGTGGCGGCCCGCTACGGCCTTGAATGCGTGGTATACATGGGCGCGGAAGACATCAGGCGCCAGGCGGCCAACGTCCACCGCATGAAAATCCTCGGTGCCCGCGTGGTGCCGGTGGATTCGGGTTCGAAGACCCTGAAGGACGCGTTGAACGAAGCGATGCGCGACTGGGTCACCAATATCCACAACACTTATTACATCATCGGCACGGTCGCCGGGCCGCACCCGTACCCGATGATGGTGCGCGATTTCCAGTCGGTGATCGGCGAGGAATGCCTGCAGCAGATGCCCGAACTCACCGGGCGCCAGCCCGATGCGGTCATCGCCTGCGTCGGTGGCGGCTCCAATGCGATGGGCATCTTCTATCCCTATATCCCGGTCGACGGCGTGCGTCTGATCGGTGTGGAGGCGGCGGGCCTCGGCCTTGCCAGCGGCAAACACGCTGCCTCTTTGACCGCCGGCCGTCCCGGGGTGTTGCATGGCAACCGGACTTATCTGTTGCAGGACGCGCACGGCCAGATCATCGAGACGCATTCGATTTCCGCCGGCCTCGATTATCCGGGCGTGGGGCCGGAGCATGCCTGGCTGAAGGACACCGGCCGCGCCGAGTACGCCACCATCACCGACGACGAAGCGCTGAAGGCGTTTCACGACCTGTGCCATTACGAGGGCATCATCCCGGCGCTGGAATCCAGCCACGCGCTGGCACATGCGGCGAAAATCGCGCCGGGCATGCCGAAAGACAAAATCCTGCTGGTGAATTTGTCCGGCCGCGGCGACAAGGACATGCACACGGTTGCCGAGAAATCCGGTATCCGGTTCTGACCCGGTTCCAGATGACTGCGCTGCTCTACAACGAGGATGCCCTGACGGGGATTGAACGCGTGGCCGATGCGTCCGTGGATCTGGTGATCGCCGATCCGCCCTATGGCCTGGGCAAGGACTACGGCAACGATTCCGACCGCCTCGGCGCACATGAATACCTCGCCTGGAGCCGGCGCTGGATAGACGCGGTGGTGCCGAAACTGAAAGCGAACGGCAGCCTGTACGTATTTCTCACCTGGCAGCACAGCCCGGAGGTGTTCAGCCATCTGAAGACACGCCTTGCCATGGTGAACGAGATCATCTGGGACCGCAAAGTGCCGAGCATGGGAGGCAGCACGCGCAAATTCTCCTCGGTGCATGACAACATCGGTTTTTTCGTCAAATCGCGCGACTATTACTTCGACGTCGATGCGGTGCGGATCCCTTATGACGCCGAGACCAAGAAGGCGCGAACGCGCTCCATTTTCGTGGGCAAGAAATGGCTGGAAGTCGGCTACAACCCCAAGGACGTGTGGAGCGTGTCGCGCCTGCACCGCCAACACGGCGAACGCGAGAACCATCCGACGCAAAAGCCGTTGGAAATCGTCGAGCGCATGGTGCTGGCAAGCTGTCCTCCCGGGGGAGCCGTGCTCGATCCCTTCATGGGCAGCGGGACGTCGGCGGTCGCTGCGGCCAGGCACGGCCGGCGTTTCGTCGGTTTCGAGCTCAATCCGGAGTATTTCAGGATCGTCGAGAAGCGTGTGGCCGAGGCGCGGAACGGCAACAATGGCGGGAACCGCAAACGACACAGACGAGACGAGGAACACGAAGGAAACCCTTCGGTACCAGATCTATTTGATCAGGCGGGTCCAGTCTAGAATGCGCGCGTTAAATTGAATCTTGGCGCACAATCACCATCCTCCTTTGCGTCCTTTGCGGTAAGTCTTTTTTGCGTACGGTGAAATCTTCATGTCCCGCATCCAGGCCACATTCGAGCAACTTGCAAAAAACCGCAGGAAGGCACTCATTCCTTTCGTCACCGCGGGCGATCCCGAACCCGCCATGACGGTGCCGCTGATGCATGCGCTGGTCGAGGCGGGCGCGGATGTGATCGAGTTGGGCGTGCCGTTTTCCGACCCGATGGCCGACGGCCCGGTAATCCAGCGCGCGAGCGATCGTGCTCTGAAGCACGGCGTGGGCCTGGACCGCGTGCTCGCATTGGTGCGCGAGTTCCGCGCTGACAATCAGACCACGCCGGTGGTGCTGATGGGGTATGCCAATCCGATCGAGGCGATGGGTACCGAGCGCTTCGTCAACGAAGCGCAGCAAGCCGGCGTGGACGGGGCGCTGGTGGTCGACTATCCTCCGGAGGAATGCGAGTCCTTCGCCGGCCTGGTGCGCAGCCACGGCATGGATCTGATTTTTCTGCTGGCGCCGACTTCCAGCGATGCGCGCATCGCGCAGGTGGCCAGGCTCGCCAGCGGCTACCTGTATTACGTTTCGCTCAAAGGCGTCACCGGGGCCGGGCACCTCGATTTGACCGAAGTGGCTGAGAAAATTCCGCGAATCCGGCGCCAGACCAAGCTGCCGGTGGGCGTGGGGTTCGGTATCCGCGACGCGGCCACGGCCAAGGCGGTGGCGCAGTTTGCCGACGCGGTGGTCATCGGCAGCGCCATTATCGAGCAGATGGAAGCGGCCCCTGCGGGGGAACAGCTGCTGTATGCGGGCAGGTTCGTGCAAGGCATTCGCGCCGCGCTGGACGCAAAATGAGTTGGTTGCAAAAACTGCTGCCGCCCAAGATCAAGCGCTCGATCGGCCCGGGCAAGCGTGCCGTGCCCGAGGGGCTGTGGATCAAATGCGAGTCCTGCGACGCGGTGTTGTACGCCACCGACCTGGAAAAGAACCTCAATGTCTGTCCCAAGTGCGGCCACCACAACCGGCTGTCGGCACGCGCGCGCATCGACATGCTGCTCGACCCCGAAGGCCGCTTCGAGATCGGCGCCGAGGTGTTGCCGGTGGACAGTCTCAAGTTCAAGGACAGCCGGCGCTATCCCGACCGCCTGGTGGACGCCCAGCGGCAGACCGGCGAAACCGACGCATTGGTAGTGATGCAAGGTGCGATCAAGAACATCCCGCTGGTTGTCGCAGTGTTCGAGTTCGAATTCATGGGCGGATCGATGGGCTCGGTGGTGGGCGAACGCTTCGTGCGCGGCGTGAAGGTGTGCGTGGAGCAGAATCTGCCCTTTGTTTGCTTCACCGCCACCGGCGGCGCACGCATGCAGGAGGGGCTGTTGTCGCTGATGCAAATGGCCAAGACCACGGCCGTATTGACCCAGCTCGCGCAGCGCAGGCTGCCTTTCATTTCGGTGCTTGCCGATCCCACCATGGGCGGGGTATCGGCGAGCTTCGCCATGCTCGGCGACGTGATCGTCGCCGAGCCCAAGGCGTTGATCGGTTTCGCCGGCCCGCGCGTAATCGAGCAAACCGTGCGCGAGAAACTGCCTGAAGGTTTCCAGCGCGCCGAGTTCCTGCTGGAAAAGGGCGCCATCGACATGATCGTCGACCGGCGCCAGATGCGCGACCGGCTGGCGCAGCTGATTACGCTGTTGCTGCGCATGGCACCCGAGAACACCTGAGCACGCTATATACGGCATCCTAAGTACTGTCGCATGCGAGTAGCAGGCATTGCGCGCTACGCGCGCCAACCGTGATTTTGGTACGGATGAAAGGCGCATCCGTACCAAAATCACGGTTATGGATAAAAGCAACAACGGCTTGGGGTTGTCTTTATACAAGATCGCCGATTGCGTACGGACGGCTTTTCGTCCGTGCGCAATCGACGATCCGCGCGGACGGTTTCTCGTCCGCGCAACATCGCAATTCCAATTATGTCAACACTTGACTCGCATGTGACAAGAGATCTCGCCGGCTGGCTCGCCTATATCGAGCGGCAGCATCCGCAGAGCATCGCGCTCGGCTTGGAGCGGGTGGGTCGCGTGCGCGACGCGATCAGCCTCGCGCCCGCGGTACCGGTCATCACCGTTGCCGGCACCAATGGCAAAGGTTCGACTTGTGCCATGCTGGAAGCCATCCTCGCGGCCGCGGGCTACCGCGTCGGCCTGTATACTTCGCCGCACCTGATGCGCTACAACGAGCGCGTGCGCATCGCGGGGCGGGAGGCCGGTGACGCGGCGCTTGTTTCGGCGTTCGCGCGGGTGGAGGCGGCCAGGACCGAAAGCGACGGCGATACCCGGCTGACCTATTTTGAATTCGGCACCCTCGCCGCAGTGGATCTGTTCCTGCGCAGCGCCGTCGACGTGCTGGTGCTCGAAGTCGGTATGGGCGGACGCCTGGATGCGGTGAATGCTTTTGACGCCGATTGCGCCATTGTCACCAGTGTCGGCCTGGATCACATGGATTACCTCGGCGCCACGCGCGAGGCCATCGGCTATGAAAAGGCCGGTATCTTCCGCGCCGGAAAACCGGCCGTGCTCGCCGATCCGGCGGCGCCGGCGTCGGTGCTGGCGCACGCGCAGGCAATAGGCGCGCGGTTGCTGCGCATCGGTCAGGATTTCGGCTACCAGACGCAGGGCGACCGGTGGTCGTACTGGGGGTCGGCAGGCAGGAAATCCGGCCTGGCCTACCCGGCGCTACACGGCGGGATCCAACTGCAAAACGCGAGCGCGGCGCTGGCGGCACTGGAGACGCTGTGCGAACGCTTGCCCGTTTCCATGCGCGACTTGCGCCAGGGACTGGCTGCGGTCGAATTGCCCGGGCGTTTTCAGCTGCTGCCGGGGCGCCCCGCGCTGGTGCTCGATGTGGGGCACAATCCGCAGGCGGCCGCAGTTCTCGCGCAGAATCTGTCGGAGCTAGGGTCTTGCTCCGGCACGTCGGCGGTGTTCGGCATGCTGCGCGACAAGGACATCGCCGGCGTGGTGAGATTGCTCGCAAAGCACATCGACCGCTGGTTCGTCTGCACCTTGCCGCCGCCGCGCGGCGCGCCGGCGTCGCAGCTGGCGCAGGCGCTGCGCCAGGCGGGAGTGGACGCGGTGCGCGAGTTCGAGAATCCGGCGCAAGCCTATGCGGCTGCGTGCAGCGGTGCCGCCGAAAATGATAGAATCGTCGTGTTCGGATCTTTTCATACTGTGGCGGGTGTGATCGCTGCCCGGGAAAAATCAAAGGCGTAGATGGCGGAAAGCGAAGAAGCCCTGCAGCTGAAACGGCGAGCCCGGCGCAGGCTGGTCGGCGCCGTCGCCCTGGTGACTTTCGTCGTCATCATTCTGCCGCTTGTTCTGGACAAGGAGCCCGGCCCGGCCGGCCCGCCGCTCAGCGTACAGATACCCAATCAGGAATCGGGCGGCTTCAATACCCGCGTCGCGCCGCCTGCCGCGCGGGCGCCCGAGAAAAAAGCCGGGATCGCATCGGTCAACACCGAACCGCCTGCGCCCAAGGCCGCAGCCCCCACGACGAAGGCAGAGCCGGCGCCGGTGCGCGAGGCCGCCAAGGTGCCGGAAAAGACCGACGAGCTGCGCGCGCAGGCCGCGCTGAGCGACCAGGCCTGGGTCGTGACCCTCGACGCATTTTCAGACAAAAAAAACGTGAAACAATTGCGGACCAAGCTTTCTGCGGCCGGGGTAAAGTCCTATACTGAACCGGTGAAGACCAGCAAGGGCGAGTTGACGCGCGTGCGTGCCGGGCCTTTCGCCAGCAAGGAAGCCGCCGAGAGGGCGCGCGCCAAGCTGGAGGCGATGGGACTCAAGCCTGGCGCCGTCGCGAGCCGATGACGTGGTTTGATTATGCCGTAATCGGCATCGTCGGCCTGTCGGTGCTGTTGGCGGCGTTTCGGGGGGTGGTGAGGGAAATCGCCGCGCTGGCGGGGTGGGCGGCGGCCCTGATCCTGTCGGGCTTGTTTGCGCAGGAACTGGCGCAGTGGCTGCCGGCGAGTTTGTCGGCCACGTTGAGGGTGGTCATTGCCTACTTGGTGATTTTTCTCGGCGTGCTGCTGCTGTCCGGGCTGAGCGGCTTGCTGCTGGCGAAGTTGTTTCGCGCTGCGGGCCTGGGTTTCACCGACCGCGCCGCAGGCGCCGTGTTCGGACTGGTGCGCGGGGTGTTGATCGTGTTCGTCGGGGCGATGTTCGCCGGGTTGACCAGCGTGCCGAAGGAGCCTTTCTGGCGCGAGGCGGCGCTGTCCGGCCCGATTGAAACTGCGGTGCTGGCCGCCAAGCCGGCACTGCCGAGAGATTTGGCGCAACGCATCCGTTACAGGTGAAACCATGTGCGGGATTCTCGGTGTAGTGGCAAGGACTCCGGTGAACCAGTTGCTCTACGACGGGCTGCTGGTGCTGCAGCATCGCGGCCAGGACGCGGCCGGCATCGCCACTTCCGAGGGACAAACCTTCCACATGCATAAGGGTGGGGGCCTGGTGCGCGACGTATTCCATACCCGCAACATGCGCGCCCTGCCCGGCAACATGGGCATTGCCCACTGCCGTTATCCCACCGCAGGCTCGGCTTCCAGCGCCGCCGAATCGCAACCGTTCTATGTCAACTCGCCTTTCGGCATTGTGCTCGGCCACAACGGCAACCTCACCAATTCCGAGGGCCTGAAGCAGGAGATGTTCCGCCAGGATCTGCGCCACATCAACACCAATTCGGATTCCGAAGTGCTGCTGAACGTGCTCGCGCACGAGCTGCAGGAAGCTTCGACCAACTACAAGCTCGATCCGCAGATCATTTTTACCGCGGTAGCCGCCGTGCACCGGCGCTGCCGCGGCGCCTACGCCGTGGTGGCGATGATCGCCGGTTACGGTCTGCTCGCGTTCCGCGACCCATATGGCATACGCCCGCTGGTAATCGGCCGCATCGATACCGGCAACGGCTACGAATACCTGGTGGCTTCCGAATCCGTGGCCCTGGATACCCTGGGCTTCCAGATCGTGCGCGACGTCGCGCCGGGGGAGGCCGTATTCATCGACGAAGAGGGCAATTTCTACAGCCGCCAGTGCGCGGGGAAGACCTCGCTCAATCCCTGCATTTTCGAGTACGTCTACCTCGCGCGCCCGGACTCGCTCATGGACGGCGTGTCGGTGTACGAGACGCGGCTGCATATGGGCGAGCAGCTGGCGGCGAAAATCAGGACGCAGTACCCTCATCTCGATATCGACGTGGTGATCCCGATTCCCGATTCCAGCCGTCCCAGCGCGATGCAGCTAGCCTTGAACCTGGGCCTGTCTTACCGCGAAGGCTTTGTCAAGAACCGCTACATCGGTCGCACGTTCATCATGCCCGGTCAGAGGGAGCGCAAGAAATCGGTGCGGCAGAAGCTGAACGCGGTGGCGATGGAATTCAAGGGCAAGAACGTGCTGCTGGTTGACGATTCCATCGTGCGCGGCACCACCAGCCACGAAATCGTGATGATGGCGCGCGAGGCCGGCGCCAACCGCGTGTTCTTCGCTTCGGCTGCGCCGCCGGTGCGCTATCCCAATGTCTACGGCATCGACATGCCCACGCGCCAGGAATTGATCGCCAACGGCCGCAGCGACGACGAGATCGCGCGCGAAATCGGCGCCGACGCGCTCATCTACCAGGATCTGGATGCGCTCAAGGCCGCGGTGCGCGAAGCCAACCCCAGGCTCACGGAATTCGAGACCTCCTGCTTCGACGGCATTTACATTACCGGCGACGTTACGCGCGAGTATCTGGATAGCGTGGAGAATCACCGCAACTGCGCCCGCGAGGGATCTTCCGAGGACGAGGAAAGCAGCCAGTTGGACCTGGGGCTGGTGGAAACGGACCAGGCTTGAGATTTGACACCTGCCCGCTGCGGTAGTAACGTAGCACTGCGCCGATTTGAAGCATAGCTTGCGGGCGCCGCCGGTTCCTGGTTTTGCGACCGGCAAACAAATACAGCTAAAGCGTGGGAAACCCGTCTTAGCCAAAGCTAAGCGGGTTTTTTGCTTTTTACACGGATGCAATCATGGCGGACAAAATCGAATTCGATACCCTGGCGCTGCGCGCCGGCATCCACCGCAGCCAGTTCGGCGAGCATTCCGAGGCGATGTATCTCACCTCGAGTTTCGTGTTCGACAACGCCGCCCAGGCCGCGGCGCGCTTCACCGGCGGCACAGAGGGCAATATCTATTCGCGCTTTACCAATCCCACGGTGAGCGCGTTCCAGGAGCGCCTTGCGGCGCTGGAGGGCGCCGAGACCTGCGTCGCCACCGCCTCGGGCATGTCGGCCATCCTCGCCATGGCCATGGCCATGCTCAAGGCGGGCGACCACGTGATTTGTTCGGCCAGCGTGTTCGGCTCCACGGTGCAGCTGTTTTCCAACATCATGGGCAAATTCGGCGTCGAGACCACCTTCGTTGCCGGCGCCAGCGTCGCCGCCTGGGAGGGCGCGTCGCGCAGCAACACCAAGCTGCTGTTTGTCGAGACCCCGTCCAATCCGCTCACCGAGATCGCCGATATCGCGGCCCTTGCGGCAGTGGCCAGGCAGGCGGGCGCGCTGCTTGCCGTGGACAATTGCTTCTGCACACCTGCTTTGCAACAACCGCTTCAGCTCGGTGCCGACCTGGTGATTCACTCGGCGACCAAGTATCTGGACGGCCAGGGCAGGGTGCTCGGCGGCGCCGTGCTGGGACCGCGCGGACCGGTGATGGACGGTGTTTACGGTTTTCTGCGCACTGCCGGCCCGAGCCTGTCGCCGTTCAATGCGTGGGTGCTGCTGAAGGGGCTGGAGACGCTGCGGATACGCATGGATGCGCAATCGCAAGCCGCATTGCAGCTGGCGCAGTGGCTGGAACGGCACCCCGGCATCGAGCGGGTTTATTATCCGGGCTTGCCTTCCCATCCGCAGCATGAATTGGCGCAGAAGCAGCAGCGATTGGGCGGGGCGGTGGTGTCGTTCGAGGTCAAAGGCGGGCGTGAGGCGGCGTGGCGGGTGGTGGATGCGACGCGCATGATTTCGATCACCGCCAATCTGGGCGACACCAAGACCACGATTACCCATCCTGCCACGACCACCCACGGCCGCATCAGCGCCGAAGCGCGCAAGGCCGCGGGCATAAGCGAGGGGTTGCTGCGCGTCGCCGTGGGACTAGAGGCGCTAGGCGACATCCAGGCCGATGTTGAGCGCGGGCTAAACTGAACCGGCGAAACCGGCGGTTGCCGCTACGCAGCGGCCTTTAGTTCGCGCTTAGTTGCACCGCGCGGCAGCCTGACGCGTCGCAGGCGAGATAGCTGCCGCCCTGATACCAATCGGCCAGCACCCAACGCTCGCAGGCACGGCCGTCGACCAGGTGTACATGGCGGGCGGGGCGGTGGGTATGTCCGTGGATCAGCCGCGGATAGCCGTGGCGGCGCAACACGGCCTCGACTTCGGCCGGCGCGACATCCATGATTTCGGCCGGCTTGCCGCGTTTTTCCTGCTCGCTTCTCCGGCGCAGGGCTTCGACCGCGGCCTTGCGTTCAGCCAGGGGCTGGTGCAGAAGCGCGCTGATCCAGGTCTGGCTGCGCGCCTCGCGCCGGAACGCCTGGTATTCCAGATCGAGCGTACACAGGGTGTCGCCGTGCATCAGCAGGACCGCTTGCCCGTCCAGATCGAACAAGGTGGGATCCGGCAGCAGGGTCACCCCGCTGGCACGCGCGAAGGCATTGCCGATGACGAAATCACGGTTGCCGTGCATCAGGTAGGTGGGGACGCCGCTGGCGACGAGCCGGGCGAGGGCGGCCACTACTGTGGCGTTGAACGGATCGCCCAAATCGTCGTCGCCCGCCCAATACTCGAACAGGTCGCCGAGGATGTAGAGAGCGCGCGCGCTGCGCGCCTCGCGCTCGAGGAAATCAAAGAAGCTGCGGTTGCTCCGCGGCCGACCGGAGCAAAGGTGCAGGTCGGAGATGAACAGGGTGCTCAAGCGGGCCGGCGCGTACCGCGCAGAACGCAGAATTCAGACTGCTGGCCTGGCGGACGCTGCGCCCTGCACGGTGCGCGCGGCGCTGGCGTTCATACCGCTTCAGCGCGTTCCAGCACCACGTCTTCGGCGGGCACATCCTGATGGCCGCCGCGGCTGCCGGTTTTCACGCCCTTGATTTTGTCCACCACGTCGATGCCCTCGACCACTTTGCCGAATACGCAATAGCCCCAACCCTGCGGCGTCGGCGCGCTATGGTTGAGGAAGCTGTTGTCCTTGACGTTGATGAAGAACTGGGCGCTGGCAGAGTGCGGGTCGGAAGTGCGCGCCATGGCGACGCTGTAGCGCTCGTTCTTGAGGCCGTTGGCCGCTTCGTTCTCTATCTGCGCCTGCGTCGGCTTTTGCCTCATGCCCGGCTCGAAACCTCCGCCCTGAATCATGAAGCCGTCGATCACGCGATGGAACACGGTGTTGTCGTAGTGCCCGCTTCTGACATAGGCGAGAAAGCTCTCCACCGTTTTGGGGGCCCTGGCGGCGTCGAGTTCCAGGGTGATGGTGCCGTGGCTGGTGTGCAATTTGACCATGATGTGCTCGCTATTTTCCGGAAAGGAAAGTGATGGATTCGATGACGACCGGCTGCCGCGGCACGTCCTTGGCAAAAGGGCCGCCCGGGCCGGTAGGCGTGTGTGCGATGCGCATCACGACCTCCATGCCCTGAGTCACCTTGCCGAACACGGCGTAGCCGAAGCCTGCGGGAGTGGCTTCGCGAAAGTCGAGGAAAGCGTTGTTGGCCACATTGATGAAGAACTGCGCCGTGGCCGAGTGCGGATTCGAGGTGCGCGCCATGGCGAGCGTGCCGAGCGCATTCTTCAGGCCGTTGCCGGCTTCGTTCTCGATCGGCGGGCGGTCGCCCTTTTTCTCCCTCAGGTCCGGGTAGTGACCGCCGCCCTGGATCATGAAGCCGTCGATGACGCGGTGAAATGCAAGGCCGTCATAAAAACCGTCCTTCACATACTGCAGGAAATTGGCCGCCGATTTGGGCGCCTTGTCCGCGTAGAGTTCGACGCGTATGGCGCCGACGCTGGTCTTTATTTCAACCAGCGGGTTGGCGGCAAACGCCTGCGCCGACCAGAGCAGGATGCCCAGTATCAAAACTTTGAACAGTCGCATGTTTTCAGCCCATGTAGAATTGCGCTTGTTGCGCGGACGAGAAACCGTCCGCGCGGATCGTCGAATGCGCACGGATGAAAAGCCATCCGTGCGCATTCGACGATCTTGTATAAAATCCCCGCCCCCGTCCTTGTTTTTGTCCATAACCGTGTTTTCTGTACGGATGCTTTTTATCCGTACAGAAAACACGGTTGGCGCGCGCGAGCGCGCAAGCCCGGATGATTATGCAGCGCCTTCGTAAATGATGCGCCACTTGCCGCCTTCTTTGGCCCAGTATTGGCGCTTTTTCATCGTGTTGGACAGGTTATTCGAGCGGTAATCCTGGTCAAAGGTCACCACCACCAGCTCCTCGTTGCCGGGATTGCGGAACATGCTGAAATTGGAAAGCTTCAGCTCGATCCAGCTCTTGCCGCTGTTGACCTGGCGCTTGTGTCGCGCCCAATCGGAAAAGTTCGCGCGGCCGGTGGAAAATTTGTTCGAATAGCGGGTCAGATAGCGCTCGGTATCCAGGCTTTCCCAGTCGCCGCGCCAGCGCTCGATTTCGGCATTGAGCGCGTCGCGCTCGGCGTTCCAGTCATCCAGCGAAAGCCATTCGACCTGTTCGCTGATGATTACCGGCGTGAGGCCGATCTGCAGTTTCTTCGACAATGCGTCCAGGTCTGCATTGGCCAGCACCACGCAGCCGTTGCTGGCGCGCGGCGCGCGGCTGTAGGTGTCGCTGGGCGTGCCGTGCAGCCAAATGCCAAAGCCGTTCCTGCCATGGCGCTTGTCCCATTCGTTGGGATAGCTGATGGGGAAGGCGCCGCTGCCGTAGAAGTCGGAAAGCTTGTTCCGTGGCAGGCTCGCCGTGACGTGGTACACGCCCACGGGCGTTTTTTCGTCTCCTTCGCGCGTCTTCTCCCCGCCGCGCTTGCCGGTGCTGATGTAATAATCGGCGACGAAGCGTGGCCGGCCGTTCTCGTTCTGGTAAAGGTACAGGCGCGAGCGTTTGTTGTCGACGACGATGGCAAAGCGCTGATCGTGACGCAGCTGCATTAGGTAGCGTGGCACCTGGTCCTGCGACGGGCGGTCGCGGTAGGCATGCAGGCGGACCAGCGCTTCGGCGCGCAAGCCATCGAGCCGCTCGCTCGAGCCTTGAGGGGCATCGCCGAAGGTCTTGAGCGCGCGGCCCCGGGCCAGCAGCAGGTCGCCTTTGATCAGGTAGGCCAGACGAAAATTGGGTTTGGCCTGAAGCAGCGCTTCAACGTGCTTGAGCGCCAGATCGAGCTGGTTGCGCTCGACCTCCTCGAACACCTTGCCCAGCAGATCGTCGGCGCTTTGCTCCGCCTGAGCGCGGGCCGGGAAAACGAAGAAAGCGCCGGCGAGGCCCAGCACCCCGGCGAGTAGCGTGTTCGACAATCCGCGCCGCAACTGCATCAATTAGTTTGCCCGCTCTTCATGGATTAGCCATTTGCCATTGCTTTTGACCATGACCAGCGTTTTAGTTCCCGCGGCTTTGACTATATCGGACCGGTAAACCTGGCGGAAGCTTACGCTCGCGGAGTTGTCGCCGCTGATACTGACCTTGGGCGATTCGATTTCGACTTTGATTTCCTTCGGCGCGCTGATGCGCTGCTTGCGCCCCTTTTCCCAGTCACCGCGCGTCTCGCCCTTGGGCGTTTTGAAGTCCCTGGCGTAATGCGCGAGATAGGCGGCCACATCTTTCCTGGCCCAGGCGCCGGCCCAGGCCTGCACGGTCTTGATCAGCGCATCGGATTCGGCGCGCGCGCCGCCGCTGGCCTTGGTCGCCGGCTCCGCCGCCTTGGGCGCGGCGGCCTTGGGCCCGGCCGCCTTGGATTCTGCGCCCGATTTGGCGCTCGCAACTGCGCTTGCGTTGCCGGCGTCGGCTGCCTTGGCCGGGGCCGCCTCGGCCATCTTGACCGGTTCTGTCCGCATAGGGCCGCGGGCCGCGCGCGTTCCGCCGTCGATCAGCTCGCCTATCATGGCCAGTTTGGTCTTGGCGCCGGTGTTGGAGGAGTCCAGTTGCAGCGCCTTGTCGTAGGCCTGGCTGGCGAGCTTGGCGTAAATGTCGCCCAGGTTCTCGTGCGCGGTGGCGTAGCTTGGATGCGTGCGGATCGAGCTTTCCAGCGCGGCCCTGGCTTTATCGTACTGACCTTGCGAAGCGTATAGGACTGCCAAGTTATTGTGCGGCTCGGGCAACTCGGGGTAGTCCTCGGACAGTTTCAGAAACACCTGGATCGCCTCGCCGGAACGGTTCATCTCCGTCAGGATCAGGCCTTTCAGAAAACGCCCCTGCGCATCGCGCGGCTTGCCGGCCAGGAATTTGTCCACGCGTTCCAGGGACTGCGGCAACTGGCCTTGCTTCATCATGCGCGTGATGTCCTGCAACTCGTCGGCGTGGACGGCGGCGGCAGCCAGTGCGAGGCCTAGGGCGAAGGCGGTGCGGCGAAGGAGTGAGTGCATTGTGTTATACTTTCTCGCGCCAGTAGGATTAGCGCTGCATTCTAACAAGAACACCCGAACCTCCACAATAGAGGCCGCTGTCAAAGTTTCGGCGGTGGCGCCGCTTTCACCCGGTGGGCGCGGCGCAGCCGAGCGCATCTTGGCCGCTTTTCGCGCATGCTGAAGATATACAACACCCTTGCCCGCCGCAAGCAGGATTTCGTCCCGATCGAGCCGGGCCGGATACGCATGTACGTGTGCGGCATGACCATCTACGACTACTGCCACCTGGGCCATGCGCGCCTCATGCTGGTGTTCGACATGGTGCAGCGCTGGCTGCGCGCCTCCGGGTTCGAGGTCACGTACGTACGCAACATCACCGACGTCGACGACAAGATCATCCGTCGCGCGCTCGAGAACGGCGAACCCATAGGCGAACTGACGCAGCGCTTCATCGACTATCTGGACGAGGATGCGGCCGCCCTGGGGATCCAGAAACCCGATCGCGAGCCGCGTGCCACGCTATACATCGGCGGCATGCTGGAGATGATCAGGGTGCTGCAGCAAAAGGGCCTGGCCTATCAGGCGACGAGCGGCGACGTCAATTACTCGGTGCGCAAGTTTCCCGGCTACGGCAAGCTCTCAGGCAAGACCCTGGACGAGTTGCGCGCGGGCGAGCGCGTCGAAACCGATCCAAGCAAGCACGACCCGCTCGACTTCGTCCTGTGGAAGCGGGCGAAGGAGGGAGAGCCCGCCTGGGCATCGCCCTGGGGCGAGGGCCGCCCCGGCTGGCATATCGAATGTTCGGCCATGGCGGGCGAGTTGCTGGGTGCGCATTTCGACATTCACGGGGGCGGCCAGGACTTGCAGTTTCCCCATCACGAGAACGAGATCGCGCAGTCCGAGGGCGCGCACGGCGATATTTTCGTGAACTACTGGATGCACAACGGGTTGGTGCGACTCGACGAGGAAAAGATGTCCAAGTCGCTCGGCAATTTTTTCACCATCCGCGAGGTGCTGAAACAATACGATGCCGAAGTGGTGCGTTTTTTCATCCTGCGCGCGCATTACCGCAGCCCGCTTAATTACTCCGACCGGCATCTGGATGACGCGAGGCATGCTCTTGCGCGGCTATACACAGCGCTCAAGGGCGCGTCGCCACAGGCAGCGACAATCGACTGGAACGACGCCTATGCCGGCCGTTTCAGGGCAGCAATGGACGACGACTTCAACACACCGGAGGCCATGGCGGTATTGTTCGAACTCGCGGCTGACGCGAATCGCAGCAAGTCGGCGCAGGTCTCGGGTTTGCTCAAGGCGCTGGGCGGGATCCTCGGGCTGCTGGATCACGATCCAACTGAATTCCTTCAGGGGCGCACGGCACACGGTGCGGTTCGCATGGAGCCGATGGTGGCAACGGGGATCGGGCGAACAAACGTGGGCATGCCCCCGGCGACGGTGAGCCCCGACCAGATCGAGCAGATGATCGCCGACCGGGTAGTTGCCAAAAGAGCGAAGAACTACGCCGAGGCAGACCGCATCCGCAAGGACCTGCTCGATGCTGGCATCGTGCTCGAGGATACGCCACAGGGGACGACCTGGCGCCGGGCGTGAGTTTTTTCCGGCGTTACATACGACGCCTTAGTTCCATCAGTGGATTTGCGCGCTGCGCGCGCCAACCGCGTTTTCTGTACGGATAAAAAACGCATCCGTACAGAAAATGCGGTTATGGATAAAAGCAAAGGCGGTTGGGGGGCTTTTATACAAGATCGTCGATTGCGCACGGATACGTTTTTCATCCGTGCGCAATCGGCGATCCGTGCGGACGGGCCGCCGTCCGCGCAAGCTCTATCGCCGCGGCTCGATGTATCCTCCCGCGTACAGGGAATTGTTTGCTATTCCGCAAAGAACTCCTTCACTTTGTCCATCCACGACTTGGCGCGCGGGTTGTGCCGGTCCGCGTCCGTCACGTTGATCGCCTCCAGCTCGCGCAGCAGTTCCTTTTGCCGCTCGGTGAGGTGCACCGGGGTCTCCACCACTACATGGCACAGCAGGTCGCCGTGGGCATGGCTGCGCACGCCCTTGATGCCTTTGCCGCGCAGGCGAAATATCTTGCCGCTCTGGGTTTCAGCCGGGATCTTGATCCTGGCCGAGCCGGAGAGCGTCGGGATTTCGATCTCGCCGCCCAGTGCCGCGATGGTGAAACCGATCGGCATTTCGCAGTGCAGGTCGTCGTGATCGCGCTGGAACACCGTATGCGGTTTCAGGTGCAGCTGAACGTATAGGTCGCCCGGCGGCCCGCCGTTGACGCCGGCCTCGCCCTCGCCGCTCAAGCGGATGCGGTCGCCCTCGTCCACGCCCGCCGGGATCTTGACCGACAGCGTCTTGTGCTGTTTCACGCGTCCGGCGCCCTGACAGCCGGCACAGGGATCGGATATCACCTTGCCGGTGCCGTGGCACTTGGGGCAGGCCTGCTGGATGGAGAAAAATCCCTGCTGCATGCGCACCTGGCCCTGGCCGTTGCAGGTCGGGCAGGTCTTGGGCTGAGTGCCCGGCTTCGCCCCCGAGCCGTGGCAGGTCGCGCATTCATCCATGGTGGGAATGCGGATCTTGGTCTCGGTGCCATGCGCCGCCGCTTCCAGCGAGATCTCGAGGTTGTAGCGCAGATCGGCGCCGCGGTAGACGTTCGACCGGCCGCCGCGCGCCTGGCCGAAGATGTCGCCGAAAATGTCGCCGAAGGCGTCAGTGAAGTTGGAGAATCCGGCGCCATGGGCGCCAGCCGCCGCGGACGGGTCGACGCCCGCATGGCCGTAACGGTCGTAGGCGGCACGCTTATCGGCGTCGGAGAGTACCTCGTACGCTTCCTTCGCCTCCTTGAACTTTTCCTCCGCGCCTTTTCCCTTGTCCTCCGGATTGCGGTCCGGATGGTGTTTCATCGCGAGCTTGCGATAGGCTTTCTTGATTGTGTCGTCGTCCGCGTCGCGATTGACGCCGAGTATTTCGTAGAAGTCGCGCTTTGCCATAAATTGTGTCAGGAGTGCGGGGTTAGAAGTGAGGAGACAACGGCAAAAGGGGCGAGGTTATCACCGCTCGCCCCTTAGCGCATTGCCTCTCGCGCTTTATTTCTTGCCGTCCTTGACCTCGGTGTATTCGGCATCGACCACTTCGCTCTCGTCGGGCCGGGCCTCGCCTTTTGCCCCTGGCGCCGCCGTCTCGCCGGCGGCCTGGGCGTCGGCATACATTTTCTCGCCCAGCTTCTGCGCCACCTGCGCCAGCGCCTGCGACTTGGCGTCGATTGCCGCCTTGTCCTCGGACTTGAGCACGGCCTCGGCTTCCTTGATTGCCGCCTCGATTTTTTCCTTCTCGCCCGCGTCCAGCTTGTCGCCGTATTCGGTGAGCGATTTCTTGACCGAGTGCACCAGCGCCTCGCAATGATTGCGCGCATTCACCAGTTCCAGCGTCTTCCTGTCCTCTTCGGCGTGGGCCTCGGCGTCCTTGACCATTTTCTGGATTTCTTCCTCGTTCAAGCCGCTCGAGGCCTGGATCTTGATCTTGTTCTCCTTGCCCGTGGCCTTGTCCCTGGCCGACACATGCAGAATGCCGTTGGCGTCGATGTCGAAGGCGACTTCGATCTGCGGCAAGCCGCGCGGCGCCGGCGGGATGTCGGTGAGGTTGAACTGGCCCAGGCTCTTGTTGCCGCTGGCTATGTCGCGCTCGCCCTGCAGCACGTGTATGGTCACCGCCGTCTGGTTGTCATCCGCGGTGGAGAACACCTGCTGCGCCTTGGTCGGGATGGTGGTGTTCTTCTGGATCAGCTTGGTCATCACGCCGCCGAGCGTTTCGATGCCCAGCGACAGCGGCGTGACATCGAGCAGCAGCACGTCTTTCCTGTCGCCCGCGAGCACCGACGCCTGGATTGCCGCACCCGCCGCCACCGCCTCGTCCGGGTTCACGTCCTTGCGCGGTTCCTTGCCGAAAATCTCCTTCACCTTGTCCTGCACCTTGGGCATGCGCGTCATGCCGCCCACCAGGATTACGTCGCTGATGTCGGACACCTTGACGCCGGAATCCTTGATTGCGGTCAGGCACGGCGCCACGGTCTGTTCGATCAATTCATCGACCAGGCTCTCCAGCTTGGCGCGCGTGAGTTTGATCGACAGATGCTTCGGTCCGCTCGCGTCGGCGGTGACATAGGCGAGGTTGATCTCGGTCTGCTGCGACGACGAGAGTTCGATTTTCGCTTTCTCCGCGGCTTCCTTCAGGCGCTGCAGCGCGAGCACGTCCTTCCTCAGGTCTATGCCCTGGTCGCGCTTGAACTCGTCGCACAGGTAGTCCATGATGCGCTGGTCGAAGTCCTCGCCGCCGAGGAAAGTGTCGCCGTTGGTGGAGAGCACTTCGAACTGTTTCTCGCCCTCGACATCGGCAATCTCGATGATGGAGATGTCGAAAGTCCCGCCGCCCAGGTCATATACCGCAATCTTGCGGTCGCCGCCCTGCTTGTCCACGCCGAAGGCGAGCGCTGCCGCGGTCGGTTCGTTGATGATGCGCTTCACTTCCAGTCCGGCGATGCGGCCGGCGTCCTTGGTGGCCTGGCGCTGGCTGTCGTTGAAATAGGCCGGGACGGTGATCACCGCCTCGGTCACCGGTTCGCCGAGGTAGTCCTCGGCGGTCCGTTTCATTTTCAGCAGCACCTGGGCGGAAACTTCCTGCGGGGCGATTTTCTTGCCGCGCACTTCGACCCAGGCGTCGCCGTTGTCGTGCTTCACTATCCTGTAGGGCATGAGGTCGAGGTCTTTTTGCACCTCTTTTTCCTCGAAGCGGCGGCCGATCAGGCGCTTGACCGCATACAGCGTGTTCTTGGCGTTGGTCACGGCCTGGCGCTTGGCCGAGGCGCCGCACAGGACCTCGCCGTCCTCCTGGTAGGCAACGATCGACGGCGTGGTGCGCGCGCCCTCCGAATTCTCGATGATCTTGGTTTGCCCGCCTTCTATGATGGCAACGCAGGAATTAGTCGTTCCCAGGTCGATGCCGATGATCTTAGCCATAGTGTGTTCCTCGATGAGTGAAATGAGCTTGTCAGGAATGTGGGGTTGAATCCCCGCGCTTCAAGCGTCCTCGGCCTTCGAAACCGTCACCAGGGCCGGACGGACGACGCGCTCGTGCAGCAGGTAGCCCTTCTGCATCACCTCCACCACCTGGTTGGGCTCGCCCGCGTGCGCCACCACGGTCATGGCCTGGTGCCTGTGCGGGTCGAATTTCTCGTTGGCCGGATTGATTTCCCGAAGACCGGCCTTTTCGAACACGGCGGTGAGCTGCCTCAAGGTCAGTTCCACGCCGCTTTTCAAGCCCTCCAGCGAGATGTTTTCAATCGCCAGCGCCGCCTCCAGGCTGTCGCGCACCGGCAGCAGCGCCTCGGCCAGGTTTTCCACGCCGTACTTGTGCGCGCTGGCGATGTCGATCTGGGCGCGTTTGCGCAGGTTTTCGGTTTCGGCCTTGGCGCGCAGCCAGGACTCCAGGTTTTCCTGGGCCTTTTGCTCGGCTAACCGCAGCTGCTCCTCCAGACTGGGTGCTGTTTCTTCCATCCCCCCGGGATCGGCTGCAGGCGCGGTTGCGTTATCGGCCGCCGCGGCCTGGGACTGCTCGGGTTCTTGATCCGCCATCACTTGCCTCTCGTGTTCCAATGACTTTTCGGCAGTTGGGGACAAGTCGGAGGATTTCAAGTGGGGGAGCACGATCTGCTGCAGGCAAAGCGCGCGCGTCCGAGCCCAGGGCAGGTGCGCGCGGCCTGGGGCGGCAGGCGGGTGCGCCCGCCTGCCCGGCCGGACTCAGGCAGGCGCGCCGAGCGCCGCGGCGCGCCCGCGCGAGCGCTCGAGCTCGTGCGCATCCGGGGCGGGCTCGCCCCAGCCCCGCACATGCTCGAGGGCGATTTGCGCCAGCGCCCGGATCCAGGCATCGCTTTCGTTGAGGCAGGCGATGGCGTGGAATTCCTTGCCGCCCGCCTTGAGGAATTCGGCCTTGCCCTCAATGCCGATTTCTTCCAGCGTCTCCAGGCAGTCGGCGACGAAGCCCGGGCAGATCACATCGACACGGCGCAAGCCCTGTTTGCCCCATTGCGCCAGCGTCGCCGCGGTATAGGGCTGCAGCCACTCGGCGCGGCCGAAGCGCGACTGGAAGCTGAGCTGGTATTGTTCCGGCGCCAGCGCCAGCGCCTCGGCCAGCAGGCGCGCCGTCTTCCGGCACTCGCAATGATAAGGATCGCCGCGCTCCAGGGTGTAGCGCGGCAGCCCGTGAAAACTCATCAGCAGCTTGTCCGGCTTGCCATGCTGCGACCAGTGTTTGCGCACGCCCCCGGCCAGCGCCGCGATGTAGGCAGCGTGGTCGTGAAAGTGCTTGACCACGCGCAGCTCGGGAATGTTGCGCATGCGCCGCAAGCATGCGGATACCGCATCGAAGGTGGTCGCGGTGGTGCTCGCGGCGTATTGAGGATATAGCGGCAGCACCAGAATGCGTTCGCAGCGCTGCTGTTTCAAGCGCTCGAGCACCGAGTCGATCGAAGGGTCGCCGTAGCGCATGGCGAAATCCACGACCAGCGCGGAGTGGCCCTGTGCGCCCAGATAACCGCGCAGAAGCTTTGCCTGGCGCTCGGTATGCAACCTGAGCGGCGATCCGTCCTGGTTCCAAATCTGCGCGTACTTCGCCGCCGATTTGGCCGGCCGCAGATTGAGGATGACGCCGTTCAGGATCAGCCACCACAGCGGCTGCGGAATTTCGACCACGCGCGAATCCGACAGGAACTCCTTCAAGTAGCGGCGCACCGCCGCGCGCGTCGGCGCTTCGGGCGTCCCCAGGTTGACCAGCAGGATCGCGGTGCGCGCCGGCGTGCCGTGCGTAAAAGCTGGTTCGGCCAGGAAGGGCATGGACTGTGGCCGCAGAGCGATCAGTTGCTGGAAAGCGCGCTGGAGAGCAGCTTCGCCGTGATGTCGACGATGGGAATCACGCGTTCGTAGGCCATGCGCGTCGGGCCGATCACGCCCACGGTGCCGACCACCTGTCCGTCCACGCTGTAGGGGGCGGTGACCACGCTGCACTCGTCGAGCACCGAAGCGCTCGATTCTCCGCCGATGAAAATCTGCACACCTTGCGCGCGCGTGCTCATGTCGAGGATTTGCACGAACAGGGTCTTCTTGTCGAACAAATCGAACAGTTCCCGCAGTCGCGCCATGTTGGAGGCGAGATCGGTTGAATTGAGCAGGTTTTTCTCGCCGGAGATGACGTAGTTGTCGCTGGTTTCGTTCAAGGCCTGATCGCCCGCTTCCAGCGCTGCGGTCATGAGCGAGGTCATATCCTGGTGCAGCTGCTTCAATTCCTCCTGCACCCGCCGGCGGATATCGTCGAACGTGAACCCGGCATAATTCTGATTGAGGAAGTTTGCCGCCATGATGAGTTGCGCCGGCGTATAGGCCTTCTCGGTAAACAGGATCCGGTTCTGCACGTCTCCGTCCGGCGTGACGATGATGAGCAGAATGCGCTTTTCCGAAAGCGCGAGAAACTCGATGTGACGGAAGGCGGCGCTTTTGCGCCGTGGCGAGGCCACCACGCCGGCAAAATGGGAAAGCTGCGACAACAGCAGCGAGGCCGAACTGATCAGGCGCTGCGGGTTGTCCGGATGCAGATTGCCTTCGATCTCCCTCAACTCGACCTGCTCCAGCGGCTTGATGGTGAGCAGGGTGTCGACAAAAATGCGGTAGCCGCGCGGCGTGGGTATGCGCCCGGCCGAAGTGTGGGGGCTGGAGATGAATCCGAGCTCCTCCAGATCCGACATGATGTTGCGGATCGTCGCCGGCGACAGCTCCAAGCCGGAGTAGCGCGACAGGGCACGCGAGCCGACCGGCTGGCCTTCGGCAATATAGCGTTCTACCAGGGTTTTGAGCAGAATTTGGGCGCGGCGGTCAAGCATGCAGCTATTCTACCCAATATTTGCTCGTCTCCATCAACACGAAATGGGGGCGATGTGGTTTAATTTCAACGTGATGCCTCCCGCGTTCAAGACAGTCGCACTGATCGGCCGCTATGACACGGCCGAAATCGCCGACTCGCTGCTCGGTTTGGCGGGCCTGCTGCAGCAGCGCGGCTGCGCGGTACTGATCGAAAAAGAGACCGCAGCCAATATTGGCGGGAACGGTTTTACCGCGGCAGATTATGCCGCCATCGGCGAGCGCGCCGATCTCGCCGTGGTGCTGGGGGGGGACGGCAGCATGCTCTCGGCTGCGCGCCATCTGGCCGCCCACGGCGTGCCGCTGGTCGGCGTCAACCAGGGGCGGCTCGGCTTCATGACCGATATCGCGTTCTCGCACATGCGGGAAACGATCGAGCTGCTGCTCTCCGGCCGCTATACCATCGGCGAGCGCACCATGCTCGAAGTGCAGGTGCTGCGCGGGGAAAAGGAAATATTCAGCACCCAGGCGCTCAACGACATCGTCGTCAACAAGGGCGGCACCGGGCGCATGATCGAGTTCCTGGTGCATATCGACGGCCAGTTCGTCTACGACCTGCGCTCCGATGGCATTATCGTGGCGACTCCGACCGGTTCCACGGCGTACGCGCTTTCATCCAATGGACCGATCCTGCAGCCCAATGTGCCCGGCCTCGTTCTGGTCCCGGTCTGTCCGCATACGCTGTCCAACCGGCCGATTACGGTGAGCGACCGCTGTGTGATCGAAATTACCATCAAGCAGCGCGCCGTCGGCGCGCGTCTGCATTTCGACGGCCAGCCGCATTCCGAGCTGGCGGCAGAGGATAAGGTGATCGTGCGCCGCGCGGCGCATTCCATCCGCTTTGTGCATCCGCCCGGCTACAGCTACTACGCCATGCTGCGCGAGAAGCTGCACTGGAGCGAAATGTAGACATGTTGCGGACGCTCAGCATCCGCGATTTCGTCATCGTCGATTCGCTCGATCTCGAATTCCACTCCGGCTTTACGGTGCTCACCGGCGAGACCGGCGCCGGCAAGTCCATCCTCATCGACGCGCTGGCGCTGGCCCTGGGCGAGCGCGGCGATGCGGCCGTGGTGCGCGCCGGCTGCGAGCGCGCCGACATCAGCGCCGAGTTCGACATTCAGCCGCTGCCCGAACTCGTGCAGTGGCTGCGCGCCGCCGAGCTCGAGGGCGATCCCGGTCTGGTGCTGCTGCGACGGGTGATCGACAAGAACGGGCGCTCGCGCGCTTTCGTCAACGGCAGGCCGGCCACGCAGGGCCAGTTGCGCGAGGCGGGCGAATGGCTGGTCGATATTCACGGCCAGCATGCGCACCAGTCCCTGCTCAAAGCCGACGCACAGCGTGTGCTGCTGGACGCGCACGCCGGGCTCGCACCACTCGCGGCTCAGGTGGCCGGGGCGTATCGGCAATGGCAGAAACTGGCGCAGGCGCGCACCGAGTACGAGACCCACGCGGCGCAGCGCAATGCCGAACGCGAGCAGCTGCAATGGCAGGTGCAAGAACTCGAGCAGCTGGCGTTGCAGCCGGACGAATGGGACGCGGTGCAGGCCGAACACACGCGTCTGGCGCATGCGGCCGGCCTGATCGAGGGCGTGCAGGCGGCGCTGGATACTTTGTCCGAGGCCGATGCCGCATGTCTGCCGCTGCTCTCGGGCGTGGGCACGCGGCTTGACGCCCTGCTAGTCTACGACGAGCGCCTGCGCGAGGCACTCGAACTGATCCGCTCGGGCGAGGCGCAGGTGCAGGAGGCGGCGTATGCGCTGCGTCATTACGCGGATCGGCTCGAGCTGGACCCGCAGCGGCTGGCCGCGGTGGAGGCGCGCATGCAGGCGATCCACAGCAGCGCACGCAAGTTCCGCCTGGCGCCGCCGGAACTGCCCGAATATCTGCAACAGCTGCAAGCGCGCCTGGCCGAGCTCGAGATCGCCTCCAATCTGGAGGTCCTGGTGAAGCAGGAGCAGCAGGCGCGCACGAGTTACTTCGAGCTGGCGGCCAAGCTCGGCGCCGGCAGGAAGAAGGCCGCGACCAAGCTCGGCAGGGAGGTAACGCAGGCGATGCAACGGTTTGCCATGGTTGGCGGCAGGTTCGAGGTGGGGCTCAACCCGTGCCCGCCCGAAGGCAGCGTGCACGGCGCGGAACAGGTCGAGTTTCTGGTCGCAGCCAATCCGGGGGTAGAGCCGCGCACACTCGCCAAAGTGGCCTCAGGCGGCGAACTGTCGCGCATCAGTCTTGCCATCCAGGTGATCACCAGCAGGGCGGCGCGGGTGCCGACCCTGATTTTCGACGAGGTGGACGCCGGCATCGGCGGCGGCGTGGCCGAGATCGTCGGCCGCCAGCTCAAGACCCTGGGGCGCGAGCGCCAGGTGCTGTGCGTGACCCACCTGCCGCAAGTGGCCGCCCAGGCCGACCAGCAATGGTCGGTGAGCAAATTCGGTATCGAGGGCAGGGTGAAGACCATGGTCTCGGTGCTCGACCAGAAAGCGCGCATCGAGGAGGTGGCGCGCATGCTGGGCGGTACCGAAATCACCGCCACCACGCGCAAGCATGCTGCGGAAATGCTGAGTCTGCGCTAAGCTTGCGAAAACGGCTTGTCTCAACGGCAGGGAGGGGATGGTGCCTGAAATCAAATCGTTGAAATCGATGGTCGGCTCGGCGCGGGTAATATCGATGGCGGTGCTGGTCGTGATACTCGTTTGCGCCTATATTGCCTTGGATTTCTATACCGGCGGGCAGCAGAACGCGAGCATGGTGGAAGGACGCGGCGGCGCCATCGTCGGCGCGCTGTCGGGCTACAAGCGCGAAACCGGCAGCCTGCCTGATGCACTGGAGAAACTCGTGCCCAAGCACCTCCCGGCGCTGGCCAAGTGTCCCAACGGCCAGCCCTACGCGTACAAGCCGGCCGGGGCGGAATATACGCTGACCTGTCAGGACGTGTTGTTCAAGTCCAAGCCTTATCAGTACGATTCGAAATCGGGGGCGTGGGGGGGCTAGCAACTGCATAAAGGGGCGCAAGGGTGCAGCGGCTTGGCGCGACAATTCCGGATTTCGCACCGGGCCGGTCCCTGAGACGCACGGCGCGGTTTGTGCCGGTCGCCGCTTTGGGCTAGAATGCGCGTGCATTTATTAGGCGCGTAGCTCAGCTGGTTAGAGCATCACCTTGACATGGTGGGGGTCGTTGGTTCGAGTCCAATCGCGCCTACCAAATTTCTCCCGACAGATCAGTCAAGCAAGGGTCCGCAGAGACTCGCCAGGGGCAGATTTGGGGCAGGTTCGATGGTCGTTCATCGACAATTCTGGAAGCGTTTCAGTCGACTGCGCGACCCGGTTGCGCGCTGCGGGACCACCGGGAAAGCCAAGCAAATAGCGCGCTCGTACAGTTGTGACGTGTTTTCTTGATCTAGCGCAAACAAAATTAATCTGCGCTGTGGACGCCTGCAAAGTGACGGTAATGCTGATGTTCATCGTCGCCAACGCGCTGCTGTTCGCGCACGTGCTCACCACCGAGCGCATCCCGCAGGTGATCGCCGGGCAGATCATCGCCTGGGGCATGCCAAGCTGGTAGTTTCTGGTGGTGGTCAACATTCTACTGTTGATCGCCGGCTGCTTCATGGAGCCGACCGGGATCGTCCTGATTCTGGCGCCGATCCTGTTTCCGATCGCGATGCGCCTCGGCATCGATCCGGTGCACCTGGGCATCATTATGGTGGTGAACCTGGAGATCGGCATGGTGACGCCACCGATCGGCCTCGATCTTTTCGTCACCGCGGGCATCACTCAGATGTCGATCGGCGAGGTCGTGCACGCCGCGCTGCCGTGGCTGTCGGTGCTGCTCGTGTTCCTGGTGATTGTGACCTACGTGCCGGCAATGACACTTTGGCTGCCGAACCTGCTGTTCTGACCTGACTGCACCCGGCGAGCGTCATTCGCCCCGTCGCGCTCGCCGACGTATTCGGTACGCTTCGCCGCGTCGCCTAGTCCAGCTCGCTGCTGTAGGAGGTCAGTGCCTTCATGTAATTCGCGCGCTCGAAGGCGGCCGGGTCGGGGCAGGATTGCTGGCTGAGCGAGCCTTTCATCTGCTCGACCGAGTCATATTCGCGCTCGGTCATCCATTTTTCGACGCCGCTCACCAGGGCCGCAACATGGTTTGGCCCTTTGCGCAGCAGGCTGCTGGCGATCATGACGCAATCGGCGCCGGCGAGCAGCAGCTTGAGCACGTCGTCCGCGGTATGCGCTCCGCCCGTGGCGGCCAGGCTCGCCTTTACGCGGCCGCGCAGGATGGCGATCCAGCGCAGCGCGAGGCGCAGTTCGTCGGAAGTGGACAGTACCAGATGCGGCGCCACCTCGAGTTCGTCGAGGAGGATGTCCGGCTGCACGAAGCGGTTGAACAGCACCAGGCCCGAGGCGCCGGCCGCCGCGAGCCGCGCCGCCATATTGGCCATGGCGCTGAAGTAGGGGGACACCTTTACCGCCACCGGTATCGAAACCATGCTGCTGACCGACGCCACCAGGTCGACGTAGCGCTTCTCCACACCGGCGCTGGTGTCGTCGGGGTCGGTGGCGAGGAAGTAGACGTTCAGTTCGATCGCGTCGGCGCCGGCTTGCTCGAACTGCTTGGCGATATCCGTCCAGCCGCCGGGCGTGCAGCCATTCAGGCTGGGTATCACCGGCACGCCGAGCGCTTGCTTCGCCTCGCCGATCAGCTTCAGATAATTGTCCGGACCGGTGTTGTAGTGCTGCATTTCGGGAAAGAAACTGCGCGCCTCGGGCGACAGCTCGGCTCCGAACAGCATCAGGTTGTGGGTGGCCATGTCCTCGTGCTCGATCTGCTCTTCGAACAGCGACGGCAGCACCACGGCGGCAATGCCGGCATCCTCCAGCCGCTTGAGGCTGTCGATCGAACTGGTCATGGGCGAAGCGGCGGCCACGACGGGATTCTTGAGCTCCAGGCCCAGATACCGGCTGCGCAGATCGGTGCTCATTGTTCCACCTCCTTGGGATCAGGCGCGGGCGCTGCGGCTGCCACCGCATCGCCGTTGGGGCCGGATTTACCGTCCTCGGTCACGGTACGCTGTACGCCGGCCACCTGCTCGTAAAGCCGCCAGCGCGCATCGGCATCAGACTGCGCTGTCTTCATCAACTGCTTCGCGCGCTCCGGGTCGGCCTGGACGAGCATGGCGTAGCGGCCCTCTTTCATGGTGAAACGCTCCACCGGCATGGTCGGCTTGCGCGAATCGAGCTTCAGCGGCTGACTGGCGCCGCCCATCCCTAAGCGCGGGTCGTAGTGGTACAAGGTCAGGTAGCCGCTCTTGACCGCTTCGCGCTGGTGGCTCATGCCGGTAGCCATGTCGATGCCGTGCGCGATGCATTGGCTGTAGGCGATGATCAGCGACGGCCCCGGCCAGGATGCCGCTTCCTGGAACGTGCGCACGGTGTGCATCGGGTTGGCGCCCATCGCCACCTGCGCGACGTAGACGTTGCCGTAGGCCATGGCGATCATGCCCAGATCCTTCTTGCCCGAAGACTTGCCGGCGGCGGCGAATTTCGCCACCGCGCCGCGCTGCGTGGACTTCGACGCCTGTCCGCCGGTATTGCTGTACACCTCGGTGTCGAGCACCAGGATGTTGACGTTGCGCCCCGAAGCGAGCACGTGATCGAGGCCGCCGTAGCCGATGTCGTAGGCCCAGCCGTCGCCGCCGACGATCCACACGCTGCGCGTTATCAGGCTGTCGGCGACCGCCAGCAGTTGTTGCGCCCGCTGGGAGCCGAGCCGCGAAAGGATGGTTTTCAGCTCTTTCACGCGCTCGCGCTGCGCGCGAATCTGCTGGTCGGACTCTTGCGGTGCTTCGAGCAGCGCCGTGGACAGGCCATCGCCGATTTCCGCGTGCAGTTCGCGCACCAGCGCCTGCGCCAGGTCGCGTTGCGCGTCGAGCGCGAGGCGCATGCCCAGCCCGAACTCGGCATTGTCCTCGAACAGGCTGTTGGCCCACGCCGGTCCCTGGCCGTCGCTGTTCTGCGCCCATGGCGTGGAGGGCAGGTTGCCGCCATAGATCGACGAGCAGCCGGTGGCGTTGGCCACCAGCAGGTGATCGCCGTAGAGTTGCGACAGCAGCTTCACATAGGGGGTCTCGCCGCAGCCGGCGCAGGCGCCCGAATACTCGAACAAGGGCGTGCGCAACTGCGAGCCTTTGAGCGCGTCGATCGTGTCCCACGGCGGGCGCGTCTCGGGCAGGCTGAGGAAGAATTCGTAATTGCGCCGCTCGAGTTCGAGGTGCTCGAGCTTGGGCTCCATGTTGATCGCCTTGTGTTTGACCATTTCCTTGCTGCGCGTCGGGCAGATGTCCACGCAAATGCCGCAGCCGGTGCAGTCGTCCGGCGCCACTTGCAGGGTGTAAGCCCAGCCCTCGAGCGCGCCGGCCTCCTTGCCCCTCCAGGGCACGCTCTTGAAGCCCGCCGGCGCCCCTTTCAATTGCTCGGGCGAATAGACGTTCATGCGGATGGCCGCGTGCGGGCACATCAGCGGGCACAGCGCGCACTGCGTGCAGATCGCGGCATCCCAGATCGGAATCTCATGGGCGATGCTGTGCTTCTCCCATTGCGAGGTCGCAGTGGGGAAGGTGCCGTCGATCGGCAGCGCCGACACGGGCAGCAGGTCGCCCTTGCCGCCGAGCATCATCGCGGTGACGCGCTGCACGAAATCCGGCGCCGCGCGCGGCACCACCGGCCGGCGGTGCAACGCCGAGCCGGCCCGGCCGGGCACCTGCACTTCGCGCAGCGCGGCGAGCGACTGGTCGACGGCGGCAAAGTTGCGGTTCAGGACAGACTCGCCGCGCTTGCCGTAGGTCTTGCGGATCGAGTGCTTGATTTGCTCGATCGCCTCGTCGCGCGGCAGGATGCCGGAAATGGCGAAAAAACAGGCCTGGGTGACGGTGTTGATGCGGCCCGCGAGCCCGGCTTCCTTGGCCACCGCGAGTGCGTCGACCACGAACATCTTCAGTTTCTTGTCGAGAATCTGCTCCTGCGCCTCGCGCGGGAGTTTGTCCCATACCTCGTCCGGCCCGTACGGGCTGTTCAGCAGAAAGGTGGCGCCCGGGCGCGCCAGCGCGAGTACGTCGAGCTTCTCCATGAATTCGAACTGGTGGCAGGCGACGAAATCGGCCTGGCGAATCAGGTAGGTCGATTCGATCGGCCTGGGCCCGAAGCGCAGGTGCGAAATGGTGACCGCGCCCGATTTCTTGCTGTCGTAGACGAAATAGCCTTGCGCGTGCAGCGGCGTGTTTTCGCCGATGATTTTCACCGAGTTCTTGGTCGCACCGACGGTGCCGTCCGCGCCCAGGCCGTAGAACACCGCGCAGGTGACGTCGTCGGCTTCGGTGTCGAAGCTGTCGTCCACGGCGAGCGACAGCCGCGTGACGTCGTCGACGATGCCCACGGTGAAATGACGCTTGGGCCGCTGTTGCGCGAGTTCATCCAGCGCCGCCTTGGCCATGGCCGGCGTGTACTCTTTGGAAGACAGGCCGTAACGGCCGCCGATCACGCGCGGTGTCGCCGAGTCCTGCGGCCACGCCTCGACCAGGGCGGTGACGATGTCCTGATACATGGGCTCGCCGATCGCGCCCGGCTCCTTGGTGCGGTCGAGCACGGCGATGGCGCGCACGCTGCGCGGCAGCGCCGCGATGAAGGCCTGCGTGTCGAACGGCCGGTAGAGCCGCACGGTCAAGAGGCCGACTTTCTCGCCCCGGGCGGCCAGGGCACGGACGGCTTCGCCCGAGGCGCCGACGCCCGAACCCATCTGCACCAATACACGCTCGGCGTCGGCAGCGCCCTGGTAATCGAACAGCTTGTAGCGACGACTGGTGAGCTTGGCCAACCGGTCCATGCTTTCCTGCACGATACCCGGCACCGCCATATAGAACAGGTTGCAGGCTTCGCGCGCCTGGAAAAACACGTCCGGATTCTGCGCCGAGCCGCGCAGCACGGGCCGGTCCGGGTTGAGAGAGCGCGCGCGATGCGCCGTGACCAGTTCCTCGTCGATCAACTGGCGCACCTCTTCCTCGAGCAGCAGTTCCAGCCGGTTGACTTCGTGGCTGGTGCGAAAGCCGTCGAAAAAATGCATGAACGGCACGCGCGAGCGCAACGTCGCCATCTGCGCGATCATGGCCATGTCCTGCGCTTCCTGCACGCTGGCAGCGGCGAGCATGGCCCAGCCGGTCATGCGCGCCGCCATCACGTCGCTATGGTCGCCGAAGATGGACAGCGCGTGCGTGGCCACCGTGCGCGCCGCGATGTGGAACACCGCGGGCGTGAGTTCGCCCGCGATCTTGAACATGTTGGGAAGCATCAACAGCAGGCCCTGCGATGCGGTGAAGGTCGTCGTGAGTGCGCCCGCTTGCAGCGAGCCGTGCACCGCGCCTGCGGCGCCGGCTTCGCTCTGCATCTCGATCACCTCTGGTATCGCTCCCCAGAGGTTCTTCTGTCCGGCTGCCGACCATGCGTCGGCAAATTCGCCCATTCCCGATGACGGCGTGATCGGATAGATCGCAATCACCTCGTTGGTGAGATGGGCGATGCGTGCAGCGGCCTCGTTGCCTTCCAGGACGGCCAAGCGTTTGCTCATGGTTTCCTTTCGATCGTTTTTCCGGACCTTGCTGCGTCGGTGTCGCTACAAAAGTCCGGCCTTGCCGGCCTTCCAGCGCTCATATTCGGTGCTCAGCAATGCCACATGTTCGCGCTCTTCGGCGGCGAGTTCTTGGTACAGATCCCGCTCGATCGAGCCCTCTGGGGCCTGGGTGCCGTGCTGGCTGAAAAAC
>Ga0156177_1083_pt1 | contig 46805 bp, 42 predicted proteins | sample RifCSPlowO2_12_FD_107830 | JGI IMG/M metagenome (GOLD analysis project Ga0156177, IMG submission 107830) | Betaproteobacteria bacterium RIFCSPLOWO2_12_FULL_64_23
CGAATCGGCGAACTCGGCGTAGCGTTCCGCCGCTTCCGCCTCCATGGCATAGGCATGCGCCATGAATTCGGACGCGCTGGCGACCGGCGCGGCCTTTGCCGCGACTCTGGCGGCGGTGCGTTGCGGCGTCTTCGCGCGCGTCGGCGTAGCGGCCTTGGCTTTCTTGGCGCTTACCTTGGCGCTTACCTTGGTGCTCTTCTTGAAGCTTACTTTGGTACTCTGTTTCGCGGTCTTTTTCGTGCTCATAGTGCGAACTCCGCTTCCAGGTCGGATGGACGTTTTTTCCCTTTGCCGATCGGCGGCTGGTAAGGCTTGCGATCGCCTTTGTACAGCACGCCGATGTTGAAGCCGTCGTCGGTCATGATGCGCCGCGCCGCGCGCGCCGCGTCGTCGGTGGACGTGACCGGCGCCGGCCGCGCGAGCTGCTTCCACTCGCGCTGCTCCGGGCGGAAAGTCACGCACGGACTGAGGATCTCGACGAAGGAGAACCCCGGCGTGCGGATCGCATCGGCGATAATATCGGCGGTGCCGTTGGGATCGCCCGAGAATGCGCGCGCGACGAAGTTGGCGCCTGCGGCGAGCGCAATCACCAGCGGATGGAAGGTGCGCAGCCCGGTGCCCCCGGGGGAAAGTTTCGAATCCCAGTCGGGCTCGGTAGTGGGCGAAGGCTGGCCCTTGGTCATGCCGTATACATGGTTGTCCATGACGACATAGGTCAGGTCGACGTTGCGCCGGCAGGCATGCAGGAAATGATTGCCGCCGATGGAGTAACCATCGCCGTCACCGCTCGCCACCACCACCGTGAGCTCGGGGCGCGCGAGCTTCAATCCGCTCGCCGCGGCTAGCGAGCGCCCATGCACGCCATGAAAACCATAGCAGTTGGTGTACGCGGGAATGCGCGAAGAGCAGCCGATGCCGGAGACGACGGCGACGTTCTCCGGTTGCAGATCGAGCTTGGCGAACGCCTTGGTGAATGAGGACAGCACCGAATAGTCGCCGCAACCGGGACACCATATCGGCTTGTAATCGGACTTGAATGCCTGCGCCGTGATCGGCGCGGCAACGGCAGGCGCATTCATGAGCGGCTCCATGCGGTGATTTGCTGGTGAATTTCGTCAGGGCGCAGCGGCAGCGGCCCGGGGTGGCGAAAACTCCTGACCTCACCCGGCAGATCGTACTCCGCGCGCAAGTACCGGTACAACTGCCCGGTGTGGTTCTGCTCGACCACCAGCACCCGCTTCGCGCCGGCGAGCGCTGCGGCCAGGCGTTCGGGTTGCGATGGACTGAGCAGGCGCAAGGACACCAGCCGCGCCTTGATCCCCTCGGCCGCGGCGCGCGCGAGCGCTTCGCGCGCCGCGCCGGTGCAGGAACCGAAAGTGACCAGCGCGAGCTCGCCCTCGCCTTCGATCTCGGCCCAGCGCTCGCCGTAATCGTATTGCGCGAGCTTTTTCGCGCGCTTGTCGAGTTGCCGGATGTGGTCGCCCGACTGGCTCGACGGCAGCCCGCGCTCGTTGTGCTCCAGCCCGTCGGCCGTGTAGGCCGTGCCCGGCGTACCCGGGATCGCCATCGGCGAAATGCCCGACGCGGTGATGGCGTAGCGCTTGTAGCCCTCCGCCCCTGCGCTCGCCTTCAGGCGAGCTGCGGCCGCGCCTATGTCGGCGGGCGGGTCCACCACCGCGCGCGTCTGGCCGAAGTACTGGTCGGACAGCACAATGGCCGGGCACTGCAGCGCCTCGGCCAGGTGCACCGCCCACTGCGTCGCGGTGACGCAATCGGCGATCGAGTTCGGCGCCACCACCAGGCGCGGCGCATCGCCATGCAATCCGTTCACCGCGATGTTGACGTCGCTTTGCTCGCTTTTCGCCGGAATGCCGGTTGAAGGTCCGCCGCGCATCACGTCGATGACCACGATCGGCACTTCGGCGGCGACGGCCAGCCCGAGCGCTTCGGTCATCAGCGACAACCCCGGTCCGGAGGTGGCCGTCAACGAAGGCACGCCGCCGTAGGAGGCGCCGATGATCATGTTGATCGAAGCCAGTTCGTCCTCGGCCTGCACCAGCGCGCCGCCGACTTTGGGCAAGGCGGGCGCCAGCCATTCCAGCACTTCGGTCGCGGGCGTGATCGGATAGGCGGCGCAAAAACGCACGCCGCCGCGCACCGCGCCGTAGCCGGCAGCCTGATTGCCGGTGATCAGCCAGCGCGCGTCCGCGCCGGGCGCAAATTCTTCGTTTGCGCCCGGCGCGGATTTTTGGCTTGCGCCGGGCGCAGTTTTTTGGCTTGCGCCGGGCGCAACGCGCGCGGCGAGACGCGGCACCGCCGGCAGGTTCGCCGCCGCGGCGTATCCCGCTTCCGCAGCGGCGAGATTGGCGGCCATTTTCTCCCCGCCGCCTTTCTTGAGCGACTTTTGCAATACGCTCTTGACCGAGTCTGCCGGCAGACCTACCAATCCGGCGGCCAGGCCGAGGGCGATCATATTGGGCCAACTCCCGGGGATCGCCTTGGCCATCTGCTTGAACGGCAGCGGCGCATAGCTTGCGCCAACCTTGGCAAACACTTCGGGCGGTTCGCCCTGGTCAGGATCACCCAGCATCACGCTCGCGCCATCGAGTGGAATCTCGTCGGCGAAGCGGTGGATGTTCTGCCAGTCGATACCGATCAGAACGTCGAAGCGGTCGTCCAGGCATTCAATCGGCGCGTGCGCAAAGCGCAGCAGCGCCGCCGCTTCGCCGCCGCGGATTTGCGGCCCGCTCGAGCGCACCATCAGGCCGTACCAGCCGGCCTGGGCTGCGACCTCGAGCAGCAGATTGCCTGCGGTCATCACGCCCGCGCCGCCGCTGCCTGTTATCGCAATCGAAATACTGTCCTTGATTTTCTGTCTGTGTCTTGACACGGTATGGTCTCCGTCTTGCCGGGCAATGGGCGCCTCGTTTTCGATCCAGCCTGATCGATTGCATTTTGGGCTTGACTCTAAATACGCATTCTAGTACCATAATACTTAAATAAGCGCAAAAAAGTCAAGTCGAAGGTGAATAGCCGGTACAAACTGGAACCGCGGCAGCCCGGATTGGAGGCACAAGCATGACTGCAATCGCACACCGCTGGATGATGACGGCGCCCAAGGTCGCGATGCTCGAATCGGCGTTCGACCCGTTCCCGCCGCAACCCGCTGAGGTGGTGATCGAGGTGGCCGGCTGCGGCGTCTGCCACACCGATCTCGGCTATTTCTACGACGGCGTGCGCACCAATCACGCCCTGCCGCTTACGCTGGGCCACGAGATCAGCGGCCGCGTCGTCGCCGCCGGCAGCGGCGCCGAAAGCTGGCTCGGCAAGTCGGTGATCGTGCCCGCGGTCATCCCCTGCGGCGAATGCGACCTGTGCAAGCGCGGCCGTGCCGCCATCTGCCGCGCGCAGAAAATGCCCGGCAACGACATCCAGGGCGGTTTCGCCAGCCACATTGCCGTTCCCGCGCGCGGGCTCTGCCCTACCGACGAGAGCCGTCTCGCCGCCGCCGGTCTCAGCCTGGCCGAAGTATCGGTCGTCGCCGATGCCGTCACCACCCCGTATCAGGCCGTGCACCGCGCCGGCGTCACCCCCGGCAGCCTCGCCATCGTCATCGGCGCGGGCGGCGTCGGCGGCTACTGCGTGCAAGTGGCGCAAGCCTTCGGCGCGAAAGTCGTCGCCATCGACGTCGATCCGGCCAAACTCGCCGCGATCGCACAGCACGGCGCTTCGCTTACGCTGAATCCGAAGGAATTCGATCCGAAGGCGCTCAAGGGCGCCATCTCCAAGTTCGCCAAGGACAACGGGCTGCGCGCGACCGAGTGGTTCATTTTCGAGTGCTCGGGCACTGCCGCCGGCCAGCTCAGCGCATATGGATTGCTCGTGCACGGTGCCACGCTATGTGTGGTCGGCTTCACCATGGACAGGATCGAACTGCGCTTGTCCAACCTGATGGCTTTCGACGCGCGCGCCATCGGCAACTGGGGCTGCACGCCCGAACACTATCCGGCCGCGCTGGAACTGGTGCTCGCGGGCAAAGTGAAAGTGAAGCCCTTTGTCGAAGTCCACCCGCTGGCCGACATCAACCGCGTATTCGAGGCGACGCACCAGCGCGAAATCAAGCGCCGCGCGGTGCTGGTGCCGACGATCTAACAATGCACTTCAAAATGCGGAAATCGGATTCCTCAAAGATCGTCTCTTGCGCGCGGATGGGTTCATCATCCGTGCGCAAGAGACGATCCGCACGGACAGGTTTACCGTCCGTGCAGGTTTTGCCAGGACCTGCGCGCTGCGCGCGCCAACCTCGTTTCCTGTACGGATACACCCCATCCGTACAAGAAACGAGGTAATTGAAATAAACGAAATATTCCGCCGACCAATGGCCTCTATAGTTAATTTTGAAATGCGCACCAAGGAGATTCGTTCATGAGCACCGCTTCAGCGTCCACCCCAATCCGGGAATTCAAGAATCACGAACTCGACGAGAACTTCGCGCGCCCGGGCGTGCGCTACGAGAAGCGACCGGCGCAGACACCCGATGGCAAGGTCGTGCCCGGCCTGTACAACGCCTGGATCTGGCTCGACAACCCGGGCCAGTTCAACTCCTACACCACCGACATGGTGAAGGGCGCGATCCTCGCATTTCGCGCCGCATCGAATGCGCGCGACGTCAACTGCGTGGTGTTCACCGGCGCCGGCGACAAGGCGTTCTGCACCGGCGGCAACACCAAGGAATACGCCGAGTACTACGCCGGCCACCCGCAGGAGTACCGCTTCTACATGCGCCTGTTCAATGACATGGTGTCGGCAATACTCTCCTGCGACAAGCCGGTCATCTGCCGCGTCAACGGCATGCGCATCGGCGGCGGCCAGGAAATCGGCATGGCCTGCGATTTTTCGGTGGCGCAGGATCTGGCGCGCTTCGGCCAGGCCGGCCCCAAGCACGGCTCGGCCCCGATCGGCGGCGCGACGGACTTTCTTCCGGTCATGATCGGCGCCGAGCGCGCCATGGCGGCGTGCGTGCTGTGCGAGCCGTTCTCGGCGCACAAGGCCTATTACCTGGGTGTGATCACCGACGTCGTGCCCGCGTTGAAAGTGGACGGCAAGTTCATCGCCAATCCGCTGGTGGAAACCAGGCAGATGACCGACGAATTCGGCAAACTCGTGTTCGGCGAATTCAAGACGGGCGAGGCGGCAAAGCAGGCGAAGGCGCTGATCGCCGCTGGCCGGGTGGATCTGTCGCTGCTCGACGCCAAGGTGGAGGAACTGTGCGCCAAGATGCTGCTCACCTTCCCCGACTGCACCACCAAGACTATCGAGGAACTGCGCAAGCCCAAGCTCATCGCCTGGAACGCGAACAAGGAAAACTCGCGCGCCTGGCTCGCGCTCAACATGATGACCGAGGCGCGCGCCGGTTTCGTCGCCTTCAACGAAGGCCCGAAGGACGACCGCGAGATCGACTTCATCGGCCTGCGCCAGCGGCTCGCGCGCGGCGAAGGCTGGGGCGACGCCCTGCACCAGGCGATCCAGCCGAAGAACAAGCACAAGGGCTGATGCCGTGACCGCGGATTCGCCACTGAAAGTCTGGACCGAGCGCGACGGGGCGCTGCTGCGGCTGCGCCTGGCACGACCCAAGGCGAACATCGTCGATGCGGCGATGATCGCCGCGCTGCGCTCGGCGTTCGACGCGCACCGCGGCAAGTCCGCAATCCTGGCAGCGCTCCTTGACGCCGACGGTCCGCACTTTTCCTTCGGCGCGAGCGTCGAAGAGCATCTGGCCGAGCACTGCGCGGCGATGCTCGCGAGCCTGCACGCGCTGCTGCTTTCCATGATCGAGTGGCCGCTGCCGATTCTGGTCGCGGTGAAGGGCCAGTGCCTCGGCGGCGGGCTGGAACTGGCCCTGGGCGGCAGCCTGATTTTCGCCGCCGACGACGCCAAGCTCGGCCAGCCCGAGATCCAGCTCGGCGTGTTCGCGCCGGCGGCATCCTGCCTGTTGCCGCCGCGCATCGGCCAGGCGGCGGCCGAGGACCTGCTGTTCTCCGGCCGCTCGGTCGGCGCCGACGAAGCACTGAGGCTGGGCCTGGTGAGCTCCGTGTCGGCCGACCCGGAGGCCGCGGCCCTCGCTTATTTCGATCAGCACCTTGCGGGAAAAAGCGCGAGTTCGCTTGCCTGCGCCGTGGCCGCGGCCCGCGGCGGCTACCTCGCCAGGGTGCGCCGGCGCATCCATGAAGTCGAGCGGCTGTATCTCGATCGCCTGATGCAGACCCGCGACGCGAACGAAGGCCTCGCCGCTTTCATCGCCAAGCGTCCGCCGAAATGGGAGCACCAATGAGCCAGACCGTGGCGCAGATCATCGAGCGTTGTCAGATGCTGTTCGACGACCTCCACTTCACCTCGGTGAAGGAATGGAAAGCCGCCGTGCCCGGACGCAAGGCGATCGGCTTCATGCCGGTCTATGTGCCGCGCGAAATCATCCACGCCGCGGGCATGCTGCCGGTGGGGATCATGGGCGGAGGCGACCAGCTCGAAGTGATCCAGGGCGACGCTTATTACCAGAGTTACATCTGCCGCATTCCGCGCTCGACCCTCGAGCTCGGGCTCACCGGGCGCCTGGACTGCCTCGACGGGATGTTGTTCCCGTCGATCTGCGACGTCATCCGCAACCTCTCGGGCATGTGGCAGATCCTGTTCAAGGACAAATACGTCAGGTATTTCGACGTGCCGCAAAACTACCAGGATGGCGTCGGCGGCCAGTACTACATCCACGAGATGCAGGTGCTGCGCGATGACATCGGCAGGCTTGCCGGAAAGCCGATCACCGACGATGCGCTGCGCGCTTCGATCGCGGTGTACAACGAAAACCGGCGCGCGGTGCAAGCGCTGTACAAATACCGCGCGGCCAAGCCGTGGCAGGCCCCGACCTCCGAGGTATACCTGGTGCTGCGCGCCGGCATGGTGCTGCCGGTCGAAGACTACACGCAACTGGTGCGCGACTACATCGCCGCGACCGACGCCGTGGCCAGGCCGATGCGCGACAACGCCCGCATCGTGTTGACCGGCGCCTTCTGCGAGCAGCCGCCGCTCAGTCTGATCAAATCGATCGAGATGGCCGGCTGCTACATTGTCGACGATGACTTCATGCTGGTCATGCGCATGCTGTTCGACGACGTGGTCGAAACCGGGGATCCGCTCGACGCGCTGTCGAAATCGTTCCTCCACCGTTCGATGCAGACATCATCGAAGTACGACGAGTTCAAGAAGGACAAGGGCAAGTATCTGCTCGATTCGACCAAGCTGAATGGCGGCGAAGGGGTCATTTTCGCCGCGCCCTCGTTCTGCGACCCGGCGCTGCTCGAACGGCCGATGCTGCAGTCGGTGCTGAATGAGCACAAGATCCCCTATACGGCGTTCAAGTACGCCGAGAACACCGGCCAGATGGCGCCGATCCGCGAACAAGCCGGCACTTTTGCCGATTCAATCAAACTCTGGAGTGCGGCGTGAGCCCCGGAGCAGGCGGCGCCGTAGCGTGGCGCCTCGGAACGTGCGCAGCGAAGGCGCCGCAATGCGCCGGCTACGCTGTGCTGCTTCGCTGGCACGGTCGCTTCGCCGGCGCCCCGCGCCCGCGCGGGGATGCGACCAGGCGAACACCGCAAAGCGGCCGACAGTCCACAACCAATTGCCGCACAACCGTCAAGGAGGCCGCACTGCAATGAGCACACCTATCCAAATGACCCCGCCGCAAGCCTCGAAAAAGCCGGTTCCGGTCGCGCAGAAAGAGGACGCGATGCTGTTGCAGAAGGCAATGATCAACCGCAACTATCTCGAGCTCGCCACCGCGCACCAGCGCGGCAAGAAAGTCGCGGCCACCTTCGTTCCAGGCAACCTGAACGAGCTGGTGATGTGCTTCGATCTTGCGCGCAGCCTGCCGGAGACCAACGCGCTGCAAAACGGCATGCGCAAGAAATCCGGCAAGATGATCATGGATGCCGAGCGCGACGGCCATTCCGAAGACGTCTGCACCTACGTCAAGGCCGACCTGGGCATGATGCTGGGCGGCGAGGTCGGCCCCACCGGCGACCCCCTGCCGCGTCCCGACCTGCTGCTCCTTTCCTACACCGGCTGCTTCACTTTCATGAAGTGGTTCGAGCTGATCCGGCAGAAATACAACTGCGAAACCACCATGCTGCACGTGCCCTACCAGGGCGACGGCAAGATCTCGCAGAACATGCGCGACTACGTGGTCAAGCAAATCAAGGAAAACGTGATCCCGTCGCTGGAGCGCGTCTCCGGCGTCAAATTCGACATCGACCGCCTGCGCCAGTACATGAAGGAATCGGCCAAGGCCGAGGAGGACCTGGTGCAGGTGCTGCAGTCGGCGAAGAAACGCCCCTCCCCCATCGACGGCTACTTCGGCGCGGTGTATTACATCGGCCCGATTTTCACCGCCTTCCGCGGCACCACCGAGGCGACCGAGTACTACCGGGTGCTGCGGCAGGAGATCGAGCAGCGCGTGCGCGAGGGCAAGGGGCCGATCACCCCCGAGGGGGAGATGGCGGAGGAGAAATACCGCCTGGTGGTGGAAGGCCCGCCCAACTGGACCAGCTTCCGCGAATTCTGGAAAATGTTCTATGACGAGGGCGCGGTGGTGGTCACCTCCACTTACGCCAAGGTCGGCGGCGTATACGACTTCGGTTTCCGTCACGATCCGGAGCACCCGATCGAGTCGCTGGCGGAGTACTGCCTCGGCTGCTACACCAACCTCAACCTGCCGCAGCGCATCGACATGATCTGCAAGTACATCGACGAATACCAGGCCGACGGCCTGCTGATCAATTCGATCAAGAGCTGCAACAGCTTCTCCGCCGGCCAGCTGCTGATTCTGCGCGAGGTGGAGAAGCGCACCGGCAAGCCGGCCGCGTTCATCGAGTCCGACCTGGTGGATCCGCGCTATTTCTCCGCGGCCAACATCAAGAACCGGCTGGAGAGCTATTTCCAGATGATCAAGCAGAAGCGCACCGCCGCCGCCGGCGCAGTGCATTAGAGACCGGGACTCAGGGAAACCACTATGCGCTGCTTCATCGGTATCGACCTCGGCTCGACCACCACCAAGGCGGTGGTGATCGACGAAGACCGCAACATCCTCGGACGCGGCATCACCAACTCGCGCTCGAACTACGACACCGCGGCCGCGATCGCCAAGCAGGAGGCGCTGGTCAACACGCGCTTTCACCTGTTCCGCAATGCGCTGTCAAAATCCCACGCGCTCAACGGCAGGCTCGAGGATTTTCTCGGCCACCTGGAGCGCGACTTCCGCCTGGAGCAGTTCCTGGAACAGCTTGCCGACCTGGAGGCCACCTGCCGCCGCAACGCCGAAGGCACGCGCTTCGGCGAGCACGCGGCAGCGGTCGCGATGGCGCTGACCGAGGTGTTCAAGCGCCTGCAGGCGGAGGCGCCGGCGCTGTTCGCGCCGGGGGCGAAGCGCAAGTCGGATTTTTTCCGCGACATCGCCGGCAGCCGCTACCTCGCCATCGGCGAGACGGTTTCCAAGGAAATGGGCCTGCGCTACGACATGGTGCTCAACGTGTTCGACCGCTCGATCATCGAAGTCGAGAACCGCGTCTACGCCGACGCCATGACCACCAACCTGATGCGCGCGCTGGAGCGCACCTTCCGCGGCATGCCCGAAACCGCCGGCCGCGCGGACGCCATCCGCGCCCCGATCCAGGGCGTGCTCGACACCGAACTCGAGGAGAGCTACGTCATCGGCACCGGCTACGGCCGCGCGCGCCTGCCCTTCTCCAAGGAGCACATCCGCTCCGAAATCCTGTGCCACGGCCTGGGCGCGCATGTGATGTACCCGGGCACGGCCACCGTGCTCGACATCGGCGGCCAGGACACCAAGGCGATCCAGGTGGACAAGCACGGCATCGTCGAGAGTTTCCAGATGAACGACCGCTGCGCCGCCGGCTGCGGCCGCTACCTCGGTTACATCGCCGACGAGATGAACATGGGCCTGCACGAGCTCGGGCCGCTGGCGATGAAGGCGACCAAAAACGTGCGCATCAATTCCACCTGCACCGTGTTCGCCGGCGCCGAGCTGCGCGACCGCCTGTCGCTGGGCGAAAAGCGCGAAGACATCATGCTCGGCCTGCACCGCGCCATCATTCTGCGCGCGATGTCGATCCTGGCGCGCTCGGGCGGCGTGCGCAACGAGTTCACTTTCACCGGGGGCGTGGCCAAGAACGAGGCCGCGGTGAAGTCGCTGACGGAGCTGGTGCACGAGAACTACGGCGAAATCAGGCTCAATATCGATCCCGATTCGATCTACACCGGGGCGCTCGGCGGCGCGACGTTCGCCTGGCGCGCGGTGGTCGAGGAAGGAAAGACGGTTGAAGCAAGAACATGAATAGCAGCACAACCGAGACGGTAAAATGACAATCAGCGTGGGCATCGACATCGGCTCCGGCGTCGTCAAGACGGCGCTGTTCAAAACGCAAGGCGGCGAGAGCGAATGGCTCGCGCGGCGCGTCGAGCGCATCCGCAAGCGCGACAATATGCAGCTGGCGAAAGCGGGTTACGACGAAGTGCTCGAGGAAGCGGGGCTCAAGCCCGCCGACGTCGATTACGTCGCCACCACCGGTGAAGGCGAGAACGTCAAGTTCGCCACCGGGCATTTCTACTCCATGACCACGCACGCCCGCGGCGCCATTTTTCTCAACCCGGACGCGCGCGGCGTGGTGGACATCGGCGCGCTCAACGGCCGCGCCATCTACGTCGACGCGCGCGGCAAGGTGCTGGCCTACAAAATGACCAGCCAGTGCGCCTCGGGATCGGGCCAGTTCCTGGAAAACATCGCGCGCTACCTCGGCGTCGCGGTCGAGGAAATCGGGCCGCTGTCGCGCTCGGCGCAGACGCCGGAGAAGATCAGCTCGATCTGCGCCGTGCTGGCGGAGACCGATGTCATCAACATGGTCTCGCGCGGCATCCCCACGCCCGACATCCTCAAAGGCATCCATCTCTCCATGGCCTCGCGCCTGGTGAAGCTGCTGAAGGTGACCGGCATCATGAAGGACACGGTGCTGCTCACCGGCGGCCTCGCGCTCGACGTGGGCCTGCTGCTGGCGGTGCAGGAAGAGCTGGTCAATGAGAAAATTACCGGACTGACCGTGGTCAACCACCCCGACTCGATTTGCGCCGGAGCGATCGGCGCGGCCTTGTGGGGCGCGTTCAGGCATGGCAAGCTGCGCGAACTGCAGCAGCGTGCCGCAGCCTGACTCTGTGAACGATTATTGAAAGGAAACCATCATGGCGCTGCTCATCAACGAAGACTGCACCGACTGCGACGCATGCGTCGAATCCTGCCCGAACAAAGCGATTACGGCGGCGACTCCTTATGTCATCGATGCAGCGCTGTGCACCGAGTGCGTAGGCGCCCATGACGAGCCGCAATGCATGCTGGTGTGCCCCGCCGACTGCATCGTCCCGCACCCGGACTTCCGCGAGAGCAAGGAGGAATTGCTGGCGAAGTACCATAGCCTGCACGGCTGATCTCCCCCGGCCGGGTCTGCCCCCGGGGCGGACGCTTCACCCGGGCCAGCGTGCCGTTTTCCCTGGCCGGTTACATCCGCGAGATTCGAGAGCAGCATCCAAACGCTTCACCCGGGCCAGCGTGCCGTTTTCCCTGGCCGCCGCCGGTCCCCGGTACACTGGCTGAACCATGTATTACGGAGAACGCCTCAACAGCATCACCCACCTCGCCGGCACGCTGCTCGCCGCCGTCGGCGCGCCGGCGCTGATCGTCCTCGCCGCGCGCAGCGGCGATGCCTGGAAAATCGTCGGCTGCGCCACCTACGGCGTGGCGCTGTTCCTGCTCTACGGGGCTTCGACCCTTTACCACAGCGTGCGCGGACGGGCCAAAACGATCCTGCGCAAGCTCGATCACTGCTCGATCTATCTCCTCATCGCCGGCACCTACACGCCGTTCGCGCTGGTGACCTTGCGCGGACCCTGGGGCTGGACCCTGTTCGCTCTGGCCTGGGGGCTGGCGGCGCTCGGTATCGCGCAGGAATTCGTGTTCGGCAGGGGCGCGCGCCGCCTGTCGATCCTGATCTACGTCGTCATGGGATGGATGGGCGCAGCCGCGCTGCGTCCGCTGGCCGCGGGGTTGGGCGCGCCCGGGCTGGCTTGGCTGCTCGCCGGCGGCCTGCTCTACAGCGGCGGCATCGCATTTTATCTGCTCGACGAGCGCGTGCGTCACTTTCACGGCGTGTGGCATCTGTTCGTGCTCGGGGGCAGCGCGGCGCATTTCATTGCGATCGCTTTCTATGTCGCCTGAGCTTGAATTCGCGAGTCCCAGAAGGGGATTTTCCCCTCTAGGGGGATCGAGACCTCCGGGGACTCGCGAATGCCCCACGCCCCCCGGGAATCAGGCCAGCCGTTTAATGAACTCCAGCCGCTGGCTCGAGCCGAAGCCGGCGCGATAAAAGAATTCGAGCAGGGCGAAGTTATCGCGCGCGACGACGGTCGCGAGCCGTTCGACGCGCAGCGCCTCGAGGTTGACGAACAACTGCGACAGCAGCGCTGTGCCGATGCCCGCGCCGGTGAAGCCAGGATCGACGCCTATGGTGTCGATCACCGCCACCGGCTCGGTGCGGCCGAAATCGCCGAAGTCGACGCCGGCCATGATGTAGCCGGTGGCGGATCCGTCCTGACGCGCCACCAGCGAAACGCGGACTGCCGAATCCTGCAGCGCCTCGTCCACCACGCGGCCGATGTAGGCGCTGCGGTCGCGGCCCATGATGCGCCGGTCGATGCGCACGATCTGCTCTAGGTCCGCGCGCTCGAGCGAGCGCACGTCGGCACGGTCGCGCGCCAGCGCCTCGAAATCGTTGGCCTGAGCTATGCTGTGGTCGATTTCCGCACTCAGGCGATGGTGCTCCGGCGCCACGACTTTTTCCTGGTCCCCGCTGCCGATGCGTCCGGCATGGATTCCGCAATCGATCACCTGGTTGCCGCCGAGCTGGAAGCCGGCATGATCGAGGAAACTCAGCATGGCGTGGTCTTTCCATGCCGCTTGCGTGCGCACCTCGTACACGCCGTGCTTGCGCCCATCGGCCTCCAACGCGCCGAGCAACGCATCACCGTAGCCATGCCCCTGCTCCGCCGGCCGCACGCTGATCACTTCCAGCCGCAACGCCGGCTCGACGCGGCCGAATTCGCCCTCCAGCTTGCGCGCGAGCACGTAGCCCTCGAGCACGCCGTCTTCCTCGGCCGCGAACTGCGTATGCAGGCCCGGCGCGCGCAGCGCTGCCTGCAGGCGGCGCTCGAAATAGGCGCGGCGCGAGCGGCCGGTGATTTGCGCGTCAATCTCGACCACGGTGTCCAGGTCCTGCGCGGCAAGCCGCCGCAACTTCACGCCGGAAAGGGGACCCGCCTGTGCACGCTCCGCCATCATGTTCTCCCGTCAGCCTGCCGCGTAGGCGCCGAACAACTCGCGATCCGTGTCCTCGTCGAGCAGGTTCTCGAGCACGGGCAGCAGAGCGCCGTCTTCCTTCTGCGCATGCGAACCAAGGCGTTCGCTGAACTCCAGTGCGAGCGTCTTCATCGCCTGCCATTGCTGCGGCTGCAATCCGCCGGCGAACGCCCGGCGCAGCAGATCGGCGAGCGACTGCGCCACGGCGCGGATGGTGACATGCTCCTCGTTGAGCAGCGCCGCCAGATCCCCGTCCCCGGCCTCCTCCAGGCGCGGGAACAGGTCCCGCTCCTCGAATTCGAAATGGCGCGCGACCTCGACCTCGATCGCCGACAGCAGCGCACGCGCGAACGCGCGCCATTCGGGATCGTCCGCCAAGGGCGGATAGGCGCCGGCGCGGCCGGTAAACACGCGCTCGACGCGGGCGAGCAGCTGCACCGTCGCGGCGTGCTCTTCATACAGTCGTCTATTCGTCTGGCGCTGGAACTCCATGCCCTGCGTCGCTCCGATTTGGACTCTTTCTGGTATTCTAGTACCACAATACCAATTTATCCACCCTGCGTCAAGGCAGGCCCGATACCACGCCGGCGAGCTTTGTCCAGCGCATCGGAAACCGCACAGCAATCCAGGCGCGCGAGCCGCTGCACCGCCGAGGCGGATTGTGCGGCCGTTCCCACGCTGATCTCCATCGTCAATTGAGCTTCGGCCGCAGGTCGCGCACCCTCACCGCCTTGCCCATCGAGCGCGGAATTTCGCCCGGCTCTTTCACCACCACGTCGGCGGTGACGCCGATGATCGATTTGATGTGATGGCGCACCGATTCGCCCACGACCGCGCGCACCTCCACCGTGGGCACGGCATTCGGGAGCAGCTCGACCTCGACCGTCAAGTGGTCGAGGCTGCCCTTTCTCTCGACCACCAACTGGTAGTGCGGCGCAACGTCGGGCAGGCCCACCAGCACGGACTCGATCTGCGACGGGTAGACGTTCACGCCGCGGATGATCAGCATGTCGTCGTTTCGACCGGTGATGCGCTTGATGCGCACATGCGTGCGGCCGCAGACGCAGCGCTCGTTGGAGAGGCGGGTGATGTCGCGGGTGCGATAGCGGATCATCGGCAGTGCCTCCTTGGTGAGCGTGGTGATCACCAGCTCGCCCGCCGCGCCCTCCTTCAGCGCCTTGCCGCTGTCAGGATCGATCACCTCGAAAATGAAGTGATCCTCCCAACCGTGCAGGCCGGCCTGCCCCTCGACGCACTCGCAGGCGACACCCGGGCCCATGATTTCCGACAGGCCGTAAATGTCGACCGCTTTCAGCCCCAGGCGCGCCTCTACCTCGCGCCGCATGCCCTCGCTCCAGGGCTCGGCGCCGAATATGCCGATCTCGAGCCTGGATTTGCGCAAATCCACGCCCTCCTTCTCCGCCACCTCGGCGATCGCGAGCGCATAGGACGGCGTCGCGCACAGCACGCGCGCGCCGAAGTCGTTGATCAGCACGATCTGGCGCTCGGTGCTGCCGCCGGACATCGGCACCACCGTTGCCCCCAGCCGCTCCGCGCCGTAGTGGGCGCCGAGGCCGCCGGTAAACAGGCCGTAGCCGTAGGCGTTGTGGATGACATCGCCCGGCCGTGCACCGGCACAGGCCATGGAGCGCGCCATCAAATCAGCCCAGGTGGCGATGTCCTTCGCCGTATAACCGACCACGGTCGGCTTGCCGGTGGTCCCCGAGGACGCGTGCAGCCTCACCACCTCGGTACGCGGACGCGCGAACAGGCCGAACGGGTAGTGGTCGCGCAAATCGGTTTTCAGCGTGAACGATAAGTTGGCGAGGTCTTCCAGGCGCTTCAGGTCGCCGGGTTCGAAACCCAGCGCTTTCATGCGCCGGCGCTGGAACGGCACGTTGTCATAGGCGTTCTTGAGGCTCGCCTTCAGCCGCCGCAACTGCAACCGCGCAAGTTCCGCGCGCGGCATGGTTTCCGCTGCCGCGTCGAACTTGTACGCGCGGGCCGCGCGTTCGGGCGCGGGCTTGCGCGCCACGCCCGCCTTTTTCGCCGCCGCGCCGCTTCTGCCCTTGGTCTGAATGCCCATGCTCTACCCTCCTTGCCTGAATTGTATTCCAGCCACGGCAACCGTGGCGCCGCGTGAACGCGGGTGTCATTTGGCGCGGACGAAAACCCGTCCGCGCGGATCGCCGATCCCGTACGGATGAAAAGCACATCCGCACGCGATCGGCGATCTTGTATAAAACCCCCACCCCCTGTTTGGTGTTGCCATAACCGTGTTTTACGTACGGATGCGCTTTTCATCCGTACATAAAACACGGTTGGCGCGCGCAGCGCGCAAGGGTTTTCGTCGCATGCGACGGGATCATTTAAGACGCCGTATTCGCCTGTGCCTTGGCGAGTTTTGCTTTTAGCCTTTGTGCCGTTTTTTCGATCCCGACGATGAAACGGTTGTGCTTGCCGCGCGCAACTTCTTCCACCGCATCGCGCGCGGAAAAATCAAAGCACACGGCACCGCCATCGACCGCGCTCAGGGTGACGCTGATGTCCACCCACATGCCCATCAGGGTGGCGCCGACATGATCGAGCTCCACCCGGGTGCCGACGGAGTCCTTGCCCGGCTCGATGTGTTCGAGCAACAGATCGCGGCAGGCCATCTCGATGTCGTACAGCAGGTTGGGCGTCGAATAGACCCGGCAATCGTCGCCCATGAAGCTGATGGTGCGATCGCGGTCGATGTCAACGCGCCGGGTGGCGCTAAGGCCGGCTTTAAGCGGCTCGCTCATGGTTGGTCCTCTGGTGTTGTGTTGGAACTATGGCATCAAGACGCAATCAAATCACCCGCGTTTTCTGAGCGCGTCGGCGTAGAGCCGCGCCTCGACGTAGCGCACCAGCGCCCTGGTGCCGCGCCCGCAGTTGCGAAACACGCAGACGCCTTGATCCATCAGGCCCGCGGACATCGCGTCATAGAGCGTGCCGCCGTCGATGATGCCGACGACCGGCTTGTCGTTGCGATTGACTATGGGCGGCATCAGATGCACCGTGCTTTTCGCGTCCTTGATATCATAACCGGGCCGCAGCTTGCTCTCCTCCAGCGCCCGCACCGACGGGGCAGTCGGGTCCAGCCCGACCACGACCGCGTCGATGTTCGGATCCTGCAGGAAAGCCTCGGTGATCTGCAGGTGGGCTTCGTCATCGGCGCCGGGATTGATGTCGATGGGGTTTCTGACTTCCACCAGCGCGTCCAGTTTCTTCGCCACCAGGATCTCTTCCACGCGCTTGACCGTGTCCGCTTCCAGGGCGCCCATTTCCATCGAGAAGTTATCCGATTCGATCGAGTCGGCCATGCCGACCGCCTCGAAACCCGCACCGCTGATGGCGCCCAGGCGCTTGCCGTGGATTTCCTTTTGGTGCAGCGCGCCGGCGATGTAGAGCAAATCGTCGAAGCTGGTGAAATCCTCGGCGACGATCGCGCCGGCCTGGCGCACCACCGACTCAAACAGCGTCGGACCACCGGCAATGGACGCGGTATGGCCCATGACGCCGCCCGCGCCCGGAGCGGTCTTGCCCGATTTGTAGACCACCACCTGCTTGCCGTTTACCACCGCCCTGCGCACGGCCTTGGCGAAGTCGAGTCCGTCCAGGTCTTTGAAACCTTCGACGTATATGCCAATGGTTTCGATCTCCGGCCGCTCGCAAAAGTAGCTGAGCAGGTCGCCGTGAGTGAGATCGGTCTGGTTGCCCAGGGCCAGCATGTAGCGCGGATCAAGCCACGGGTTCTGGCTCAGGCGGGTGATCATGAACGCCCCGCTCTGGCTCAGCATGACGGAATTTCTTTCCGCTTTCTTTTGCGGCTTCGGCAAGCGCTCGAGGGGGATGAACCAGGAGTCGTAGGAACCCGGATGCGACACCACGCCGAGGCAATTGGCGCCGAGGAAAATCGGCCCGCCGCCGACCTTGGCGTGGGCGGCATTGATCCTGAGCGCCAACGCCGCGGCGGGTTCCCTGCTCTTTTTCGTCTCACCCAGACTGCCGGGAATCAGCATCACCGATTCCACCGCGTCGGTGTCGATGATTTCATCCACCAGGTCATAGACGGCACTGGCGGCCACCGCGACGATCAGCAGATCGAGCTTTTGCTCCAGCGCTTTCAGGCTTTCTACGCACCTGACGCCATCGATCTCCTTCTCGCCCGGACGAATGATGGTCATGCGCTCCTTGCCGTAGCCGCTGCCCATCAGGTTGCGCAGGATAATCCGGCCGAAATTCATGCTGCCGGCGGAGACGCCGATAATGCCGATCGAGGCCGGGTGAATCAGCTTGTCGATCTTGTGGATCGGGCGGCGGAGACGGCCGGCAATCGGTGCGCCAAACTCGCACCGAGCCCGGTGCACCACCAACCGGTCGCCGACATGCACCGGATCGAGCTCCAGGGCCCGCAGCACGACGGCTGCCGCGGGATCGCCCGGTGCATACGCGCTTGCGAGCGCAAGCAGCCGTTCGAAGCAGGCCATGAGCTGCGCATCCGGGTGCGGCAGTCCTCCGCGTTTGACCAAGCCGGCCAGCTTTTGATAGGCAAGCGTGCGTTTGAACAGTCCCAGAAAATTCCCGGCATCCGTCAGCGCGGCCGCGGCGTATACCGAGGCGCGATCTTTCCTGAAATTATTTTCATCCGCTTCCGCATCGGGCCCGCCCAGTCCGGCACTGAGAACCATGCCGAATTCGCGCGTGTTGTTCAGGCTGATGCGCACTCCGACCGCAGGTGGCGCAGCGCCGTCCTTGAATCCGATGGCGAGACCGGATAACAGGGCGCCGAGCTCGGCGCTGTCGAGCGCGTCGCGCCCCGCGGCCGCGGCCTGCCGGAAAATTGCCGCGCTTCCTGAAATCAGCGAATCCGCGCTGGAGTTGGATGAATGCTGCATGGCGCTGGCTCCGTTTTGCGCCGCTGGACCGACGGCGGCGGCTATCTGGTGCCGCGCACCGGCAGGTGCGGCAATGCGAAACCCTGGTTGTAGGCGGCGCGGGTGATCAGCACGAACTTGAACTGCCAACCTGTCGCAAGCGCGGCAACGCCGGCCAGCAGCACGGCGATGCGCGCGATATCCGGCGCGAACCAGCCGGCGAGCAACAACGCCAGCGGCGCGATGGTGCCGAACTGGATCAGGAGTTTTCCCGCCCGCTCCAGCACCGCCAGCGCCGGACGCACCGCACTTTTCGTCACGCCACCGCGATACATCGACCAGGCGAGAGCGCGCGCAATCAGCGCCAGCGAGAAATACCCCAGAACGCCCCGGGCCGGCGCGTCGAACAGCGCGGCCAGCGCGACCAACAAGCCGGCACCTTCGGCGAGCGCAGTGGTGAACACGAGCCAGATCAGCGCCGGGACGCGCCACGCCGGTATGCCTTTGGCCGCCTGCAGGATGCGGCCCTGGCAGTAGGCGAAGACCAGTGCGGCCAACGCGGCCGCCTGCGCCAGCGGCCGGCTGGCGAGCCACACCGCAGCCAGTCCCAAGGCGAACACCAGGCCCGCCGCAAACGATTCGCGCGTCATCCAGGAAGTGAACGGATTGAAACCGACGTTCAGCGCGCGCAGCGGCCGTCCGATCTCGAACCAGACCGAAACCAACCCGGCGCCGATCAGCGCCATCCCGAGCAGGAACTCCGCGCGCAGCGCGTTCCCGCCGAGGCCGGAGAAGGCCGCAATGGTCAGCAGCCCGGCGCCGGCGCCGCCGAAAATGAAATTAAGGGCAGCGCGGAAATCCCAGTTGCTCTGCTGCCAGGGCTTCGGTCCGTAGTTCATGCCGCCGCCTCCTCCCCCTTCTTGTCCCAGATGTAGTAGAACCCGGGTCCCGTGCCCAGCTCCTCGTGCATGCGGAAAGTCTGATTCTCGGCAAGCAACTGCGACACGTTGCTGTGCGGATCCTCGATGTCGCCGAAACTCAGCGTCTGGGAGATGCAGGCGTTGACGCAGGCCGGCGTGGCTTCGGGATCGATCCCCGGCGTCAGGCCTTTTGCCATGCCGGCGTCGATGCGATCGGCACAGAAGGTGCACTTGGTCGCCACCGCCAGCCGCTTCGGATCGAAGCCCTGCTTCTCGGCCGCCGTCGGCTTGCCGTAGGCGAAGCTCGCGCGGTCGGTCTTGTAGCGCGCCTGATAGGGGCAGGCGACTGCGCAATAGCTGCAGCCTATGCACAGGTCGTAATCGATGGTGACGATGCCGTCCGGCCTTTTTCTGGTGGCGGTGGACGGGCACACGTGCATGCACGGTGGCTCGTCGCAATGCATGCAGCCGACCGGAACGAAGGCGCGCTTCACCGCCGGGTACTCGCCCACTTCCATGTCGAGCACGCGCCGCCACTGCACATCCGGCGGAGTCGCGTTGGCCTGTTTGCACGAGGCGGTGCAAGTCTGGCAGCCGACGCAGCGGCGCAAATCCGCGACCATGGCCCAGCGGGTCATGGTTTAGCTCCCGCGCGTTTCAGGCTCACGCGCACGATGTCCGCGCCCGAACCGGTGGCATCGGTCAGTTCCAGCGACATCGGCACCAGCGAGTTCATGCTGGGTACGCCGAAATCCCTGGCGAACGGCGTCGCCCAGTGATCGAACTGCCCCAGCAACAGCAGCGTGTCGGGGCGTATGCCCTGGCGCACCACCGCCCTGGCAGTGACGCTGTGCAAAGGCGTGGCGATCTCGACCATATCGCCATCTTCCACGCCCATTTCGGCGGCAATGCCGGCATTCAGGATCACGCCGCGATGACCGGAAACATTGTCGGCCACTTCCTTGATCAACTGGATACCGACGTTGTTGCCCCAGGAATACTGCATGCTGCGCGAGGTCAGCAGCCAGAACGGAAAATCCTTGGTCGTGCCGCCCATCTTCACCAGGGATTTTTCCCATATGCCGGGGAAGTCCTTCCACACCGGCAGCGTCTGATACTCGGCGAGCTGCTCGTTCCACCACTGCATATCGTTCTCGTGCAGCCGGTTGCCGAGTTCCTTGCCGATGCGGTACAGGCGCTCCTGATACGGCATTTCGAAACGCAGACCCTGGGCCACCATGGTGGGATACAGATACCAGTCAGCATGCGGAAACGGCTTGGTCGCGAGCCCATGCTCCTTCCACCAGTCCAGCCCATGCGCCTGTTTTCCGCCAGTCAACTCGGCGCTGGCCGCTTTGCACACGGCGTCCCAGATCCCGTCGCGGCCGTGGGCGCGCTTGGTATCCAGGGAAAAATCCCAGTCCGCGCCCTTCAGCGGCACCCCGGCCGAACCGTGGTTGATCGAAGCGTTATATTCCTCCAGCAGACCGGTGCGGCGCGCGAGTTCGGTGGCGATGTCGGTGAAATCGCGCGCCTCGCCCTGCGCCGCCACCACCGGCTGGCGCAAAGCGTAGCCCTCGTGCTCCCAGAACTGCTCGATGTACTTGGAGCCGCCGATGCGTATCAGCTGCAGGCTTTCGAGGTCGGTCGCGTCCGGCAGCAGGATGTCCGCCATGTGGTTGGTCTCGTCGCGCGTGTACGCCATCGCGACCACAAAGGGAAAGCGCGCCATGGTCGCCGATACGTTCTTGGTGTCCCAGAACGAAATCGCCGGATTGCTGCGGTAGACGAACCACAGCTCGGGCAGCGTCACCGTGGGCAAACCCTTGGGGGTTTCCTTGAGAAACATCCAGGAAAAATGCGTAGGCCCGAGTGCCTGGCTCCACGGCCCGTTGGCCGCAAGCGGCACCATGCTTCTGTAGGCGTTGCGTATATTCGGCCGCGCGCTCCAGTGCTCGCGATCGGTAGGATTCATCGGATAGTGCATGAATCCGTCCGCTCCGGGCGTCACGCTCTCCAGCCGCTCCGCCAGCGGGCGGTTGAGCCGCACCGTAGTACCCAGCGTGCCGCCGGGAACTTCCAGGCCGCCGACCAGGGTGGCGAGCAGAGTGCGCGCCCATACGCACTCGAAGCCGCCCCAGCCGTTGTTCACCGTCTTGCCCAGGGCCACCGCCACCGGGCGGTAGGGCAGCGTCTTTCCTTCGATTTCTATGGTTGTCCCGACCTGCGCGTGATCGAGAAACTCGTTGGCTATGCGGCGCATGGTCGCTGCCGGCACGTCGCAGATGCCTGCAGCCCACTCGGGCGAGTACGGCTGCATGTGAGCGACCAGCTTGGCGAAAGAGGGACTGCCTTCCAGCCTGCCTTGCGCCAGCACTTCGGCATCGGCGCCGATTTCCAGCGCGTCGCAGCCAAAGCTGCCTTCCAGGGCGGGATCGCAGCCGGGCGTGTCGAAGCTCACCGCTGCGTTGCGCGTCAAATCCCATAGCAAGGGTTTGCGCGTGGTCGCATCGCGCAGGAAAAATCCGTTTGCGCCGACCAGATAGGGCGAGTTGCTGTGCTGCTTGAGAAACGCGATGTCCAGCCGCTCGCGCGCGGCTTCATGCAGCATTACATGGATCAGCGCGTAGAGGAAAGCGGGGTCGGTCTTGGGCCGGATCGGCACCCATTCGGCCGAGCAGGCGCCCGTCACCGACAAATGCGGCTCGACTTGCACCCGTTTCATGCCGCGTTCGCGCGCATTGGCGTGGCGCCATACGCCGACCACTCCACCGGAGGCTTCGACGTTCGCGCCGCAGGAGATCACGTAATTGCACATCGGCGTGTCCGGGCAGACGGTGAACGCGCGGTGCCAGAATTCGCCGTACAGATGCTCGGAGTGGGTGCATTTCACGCCTTGTCCCGAGCCGAAACCCATGTCCACCGGGCCCCAGGCGGCAAGGAACGCGGGGAAAGTGCCCATGTAGGACTGCGGCGTGCCGCCGCCGCCGAAATTCGCGGCGACCTTGGGGTAGCCCGAGGCGTCGAGCAGACCCGCCTCCATGATCGACCGCAACTTGACCGCAATGGTGTCGAGCGCCTCGTCCCAGGAAATGGCGACGAAACCCGGATCCTCGTTTCTCCCCTTGTTCGGGTTGCTGCGCCGCATCGGCGTCAGCACCCGGTTCGGGTTATACGTCTTTTGCACCAGGCCGTAGGCCTTGACGCACACCTTGCCGCCGCCCGGATGCACGTCGCAGGCGGCGAAGTTCGGTTCCACCTCGGTGGCAACGCCGTCGACGATTTTCACCGTAAGCAGATCCGGACCCGCCACGCACTGGTAACAGTAGGTCGCGCGCTTTCCGGACGACGCAAGCTTCGCGGCGACTTGCTCCGTTGTGTTCATGACCCAATCTCCTGTAGCTGCCGGCGCGACGTCACCGCGCCGCCTGCCTGCGATGAAATCATAGACTCCGTCGCGCGCACAGTGCTTGCCAAATTCGTCCCTGCGTGGCGTGTCTTTGGCATATAATTTCTCACAATCAAACATTTGAGGTGTTTTATGCCAACAATTGCACTCGACCGCACGGACCGAAAAATCCTGGATATTTTGCAAAAGGAGGGCAGGCTGAGCAATCTCGAGCTCGCCGAGCGCGTTGCGCTTTCGCCCTCGCCCTGCCTGCGCCGCCTCAAGCGCCTGGAACAAACCGGCGTGATCCGCCAATACGTAGCGCTGGTCGATTCACTCAAGGTCGGACTCGGCCTGCTTGCCTATGTTTCAGTGAAACTGGAAAAGCGCGGCGAAGGCGCGGTGAAGGCGTTCGCGCGCGCGGTGCAGAACTGGCAGGAGGTGGTGGCCTGCTATTCCATGACCGGCGATCTCGACTATCTGTTGCGGGTACATGTGGAGGATCTGGAGCACTACTCGCGCTTTGTCATGAATTCGCTGCTCAAGCACCCCGGGATCACCGATGTGAAATCCAGTTTTGCGCTGGAGCGGGTGAAAGACACGACGGCGCTGCCGCTGGCGCACCTCGTCTAGAGTCCAAGGTAAGCCTCCTTGACCTGCTCGTCTTCGAGCAACTCGGCGCCGCTGCCGGAGAGCACCACGCGGCCGGTCTCGAGCACGTAGGCGCGGTCTGCAACGGCCAGGGCCGCGCGCGCGTTCTGATCCACGAGGAAAATCGTGGTCGAAGCCGCCTTGAGCGCGCGCACGCAGGCGAAAATCTCCTCCACCAGTTTGGGTGCGAGCCCCATGCTCGGCTCATCGAGCAACAGCAACCTCGGCAGCGCCATCAGCCCCCGCCCCATGGCGAGCATCTGCTGCTGGCCTCCCGACAGCGTTCCCGCCGGCTCGCGGCGCTTTTGCTTGAGCACCGGGAACATCGCGTACACCCGCTCTATTCCCTGTGCCGCTTCCGCCTTGCTGCGCAGGTAGGCGCCCAGACGCAGATTGTCCTCGACCGACAGCGGACCGAACACCTGCCGCCCCTCCGGCACCTGCACGATGCCCAGGCGCACGCGTTTGTCCGGGGCAGCGGCAGTAATGTCCGCGCCGTCGAAGCGTACCCGCCCCGCACTCACCGGCTGCACGCCCGAGAGCGCGCGCAGCAGCGTCGTCTTGCCCGCGCCGTTGGCGCCGACCAGCGCCACCAGTTCCCCCTCGCCCACGTGCAGGTCGATGCCCTTCAGCGCCGGGATGCGCCCGTAGTGGCTGCCCAGTCCCTCGACCTCGAGCATCATCGGTGCATCTCCGCTGCCGCCGCGACGCCGCTTCCGAGATACGCTTCGATCACTTTCGGGTCGTTGCGCACCGTCGCGGCCGGGCCTTCGGCGAGCTTGCGCCCGTAGTCGAGCACCAGAATGTGGTCGGACACGCCCATCACCAGCCGCATGTTGTGCTCCACCAGCACCACGGTGACGCCGCGCCCGGTGAGGCTGCCGATCAGATCGTCCAACTCGAGCGCCTCGGTCGGATTCAGGCCGGCAGCGGGTTCGTCGAGCAGCATCAGCTTCGGCCTGGTCGCGAGCGCGCGCGCGATCTCGAGCCGCTTCAAGGCGCCGTAGGGCATCGCGTCGGCCGCCGCCGACAGATAATTGTGCAGCCCGACGTAGCGCATCAATTCGGCCGCCTCCTCGCGGCACGCATGCTCGGCGCGCGCCAGGCGCGGCGTGCGCAGCAGCGCGGCCGCCAGCCCGCAACGCTCCTGCATATAGCGCCCCACCATTACGTTTTCGAGCGCGCTCATGTTGAAGAACACCTGCAGATTCTGGAACGTGCGGGCGATACCATGGTTCGCATACTCGTAGGGCGCGCGCCCGGTCAGGTCGTGACCGCCGAAAACGATGCGCCCGGCCGAAGGTTGGTATATGCCGGTGAGCAGATTGAGCAAGGTGGTCTTGCCGGCGCCGTTGGGGCCGATGATCGAATACACCACCCCGGGCGGGATGTCGAAGCTCAGATCCTCGACCGCGTTCACGCCGCCGAACTTCTTCGACAACGCCTCGACGCGGAGCAAACTCATGTGCCGCTCCCCTCGCCGGAGGAAGGCTGTTGCCGGCGCGACTGGAACAGCCGCGCCAGACTCGGCACCACGCCGCGCGGCATGAAAATCATGGTGCCCATCATCACCGCGCCGAACAGCATCATTTCGTAGTCCTCGAACGCCGCCAGCAGCTGCGGCAAGGTGGTCAGCACGGCCGCCCCGACCACCGCGCCGAAGGTCGAGGCCATGCCGCCGAACACCACCATGGTCACCAGTTCGATCGAGTGCAGGAACGCAACCTTGCCCGGCGTGACGAAGCCGGAGTAATGCGCGGCCAGGCTGCCGGCGACGGAAGCGAACACGGCCGAGATCACGAACGCCATGACTTTGTGCTCGGCGGCGTTGATCCCGACCACCTCGGCGCCGACCTCGGAACTGTGCAGCGCGCGCAGCGCCCTTCCGGCCGGGGACTCGATCAGGTTGAGCGCGAGCCATACGGCGACAAGCAGCAGGGCGCCGACGACCCAGTACCAGATGCGCTCGCCCTGCAGCACGAAACCGCCGATGCTAAGCGGCACCACCGCGATCCCGTCCGGACCGCCGGTATATTTGTCCTCGGTGGTGATGACCATGAAAATGATGACCCCCAGGCCGAGCGTGGCCATGGCGAGATAGTGGCCTTTCAGCCGCAGGATCGGCCGGCCGACTAGGTAGGCGAGCGCCGCCACGGCGAGCGTGGTGGTGAGCATCGCCGCGAGCGGCGGCCAGCCGTAGCGCGAGGCGAGAATGGCCGAACCGTAAGCGCCCAGGCCGAAGAAACCCGCGTGACCGAGGCTGATCTGCCCGGCATAACCGATGAGCAGGTTCAGGCCGACGCAGACGATGGCGTTCAAGCCCACCAGGACCGCGATGTCGTAGAAATACTTGTTGGTCAGGGCGAGCGGCAACAGCGCGATCACCACGGCGAGCGCCAGCAGCCCTCCGGTGCGCGGCGAGGCAAGACGCGCCAGCATGGGACTAGACGCGTTCGCCGCCGCGCTTGCCGAACAATCCGCTCGGCATGAAAAACAGCACCGCAAGGATGATCACGAACGCGATCGCATCCTTGTAGGCCGAGGACAGGTACCCGGCGCTCATGGTCTCGGTGATGCCGAGCGCAATGCCGCCGACCACCGCGCCGACCCCGCTCCCCATGCCGCCGAGCATCGCGGCGGCGAAACCTTTCAAGCCCAGCATCACGCCGACGTCGTAGGACGTGGTAGTGATCGGCGCGATCAGGATGCCTGCAACCGCGCCCAGCGCCGCCGACAGGCCGAACGACAGAAACAGCACCATGCGCACATTGATGCCGGCCAGCTGCGCCGCGAGGCGGTTGTGGGAAGTGGCGAGCATCGCCTTCCCCAACAGGGTACGGCCGAAGAACCAAGACAGCGCAAGCACGACTGCGAGCGTGACGCCGAGTACCCACAGGCTCTGCGGCAGAATGGTGGCGCCCGCTATCGTGATCGGCGCATCCCCGGTAAATGGCTTGAGCGCATGGAAGCGTTTGTCCCAGATGATGGTCGCCAGCCCGCGCAGGAAAATCGAAGCACCGATGGTGATGATGATCAGCGTGACCACCGAGGCGCCGCGCGCCGGCTCGACCGCGAATTTCTCCAGCGCCAGGCCGACCAGCGCCGCCGCAGCGACCGCCAGCGGAATTGCCAGCAGATAGGGCAAGCCCACCGCGATGAGCGAGACCGTCGCCATGCCGCCGATCATCACGAATTCGCCCTGGGCGAAGTTGATGACGTTGCTGGCGTTGAAAATGATGGAGAAGCCGAGTGCAACCAGTGCGTAGATCGCGCCCACCGTAAGCCCGGTGAGCAGGTACTGCGTGAACTGCGCGCTCATGTTGCCGCCGCCTCCCCCATCACCGCAAGGCGGTGCTTACTTGACCAGGGTCCAGTTGCCTCCCTTGACTTCGAGCATGCGAAACGCAGACAAGTCCAGGCCCATGTGATCGGTCGGCGACATGTTGAAAACGCCCGCCGTGCCCATGAAGCCGCGAATTCCCTCGATTGCGTCACGCACTTTGGCCTTGTCGGTGCTGCCCGCTTTCTTTATCGCTTCGACCGCAATCATCAAGCCGTCGTAGGCATGGCCGCCGAAAGTCGATACCTCGGACTTGAAGTGCGATTCGTATTCCTTGGTGTAGCCCACCACCACCGCGCGCTGCGGGTCGCTTTGCGGCAAGCTATCGGCAACCAGCAGGGCTGCGGCCGGCAGGCGCACGCCCTCGGCGGCCGCGCCGGCAAGCTTGATAAAGTCCTTGGATGCGACGCCGTGCGACTGGTACAACGGCACGGTGACGCCGATCTGGCGGTAGTTCTTGGTGACGATCGCCGGCCCCTGGCCGAATCCGGCGTTGAGCACTGCCTGCACGCCCGCGGTGTTCTTGATCTTGGTGAGCTGCGCCGTCATGTCGGTATCGCCGGCGCCGTAGGTTTCATCGGCGATCACGTCGATACCATATTTCTTCGCCACATCCAGGCATTGACCGCGCATCGACTTGTCGAAGCCGCCGGGGCCGGAGATAAGCGCCACCTTGGAAAACTTGCGCGACTGCATGTCGATGAAAATCTTTTCACAGGCCATGCGGTCGGTATGCGGCATCTTGAACACCCATTTCTTCACCGGCTCGATGATGACCACTGCGCCCGCGAGGGAGATGAACGGGATTTGCGCGGCTTCCACCAGAGGTATAACGGCCATGGTCTCGCCGGTGGTCGAGCCGCCCACGATCACATCGACCTTGTCCTGCTCTATCAGACGCTTGGTAAAGGTACGCGCCTTTTCGGCGTCGCCGGCCGAATCGTAAGCAACCAGTTGCAGCTTTCTGCCGAGCACACCGCCCGCGGCGTTGATCTTCCCGACGTAGAGCTCGAGCGTTTTCTGCTCCGGATCTCCTAGGAACGCCGCGCCTCCGGTGACCGACAGGAACGAGCCGATTTTGATCGGCTCCTGCGCCACCGCCGCGCCGGCGATCAAGGCGAAGGTTGCGGCAACCGCGGCCAGGCCGCGCTTGAAGTTGTTTCTCGATTGCATGGGTTTCATCATAGCTCCTCAAGTGTGGTTGGATGCGCCACCGCTTACCCGCCCGGTTTTTCTTGGATGCAACACCTTTTGGCCCGGTCGCGCTGAGTTCGGCAGGCGCGGGTGCTTGCCGCAGTCTGCCTCGAAAGTGGATTATATGGTATTGTCGTACTCAAATGCGTTTTTTGATCCAGATCAGCTTTCTCGGCGAAATCATGGCATCCGGCGCGGCTGCGGTAGTTGTAGCGGCATGACCAAGGCCCAGGCGCAGGGCGCGGACATCCCTGAGTTGCGGGTGCGGTCGGTGGAAGCGGCCGACTTGGGACAGGTGATCGCCATCGATGCCGAGGTCACCGGCCTGGAAAAAACCGACTATTGGTACGAATTGTTCCACCGTTACGGCGGTGGACGCACGCGACAGCGCTTGTTTCTGGTGGCCGAGTCCGGCGATGTCATCCAGGGTTTCATCATCGGCGAAATACGCGACTGGGAGTTCGGCTCCGCGCCTTGCGGCTGGGTGTTCGGCCTGAGCGTGCGCGCCAGCAGCCGGCTTGCCGGCGTCGGCGCGCGCATGCTGGAAGCGGTCTGCGACGGCTTCCGCCGCGCCGGCGTAAACAAGGTGCGCACCCTGCTCGCCCGCGACAACAGCCTGGTGCTGTCGTTTTTCCGCAGCCAGGGCATGATGGCCGCGCCGTTCATACCCCTGGAAAAGGACCTGGACTGATGGCCGGGACGATGCCATGAAACTGCAAAAAGGCACCAGCCTCGCGCTCTACAGCGTGCTGGAATTCGCGGCCAATCCGGGGCAGCAACTGTCGGCGGCGGAAATCGCCGAGAAATACGGCGCCTCCACCCATCACCTGGCCAAGGTGCTGCGCGAACTGGGCCGCGCCGGGCTGGTCGAGTCGGCGCGCGGGGTAGGCGGCGGCTACCGTTTCAGCGGCAACGCCAAGCGCCTGACCCTGATGGACGTGATCGAACTGTTCGAGGACATCAGCACGCGCACCGGCGAGAGCGACGAATTCGATGCGTCGAGCGAGGTCGGCCGCGCGTTGGGCGCGGTGATGGCGGAAGTCGACGAAATCGCCAAGGCCACCTTCCGTTCGATCACCGTGGACACCATGCAGAAGCTGATCGAGCGCCAGCGCCGCGCCGTCACCGAGGCGCAAACAGCGCTCAAGGAGTAGTCTTCGCACTCGGGACCGAGGGTGGGGAAGACTGCCTTCCCGCACCGGTTCCCTTGTTTTGTCGGGCACGTTTAATCTGGATCAAGACAGCCAGCACCCGGTTTGAGGATGATCCGGGATCAAGTGGAGGAATGCGTTCGTTTTTTGTCAGGGAAGGGCAGCGCATGCACGCAGTACCGGAAACAGTGGAGCTATCGAAACGGCCGGACCAAGACCTGCGCCCGTTGACCGGAAACGAAGCGATCGCGCGCGGCGCGTGGGAAGCCGGCGTACGCGTCGCCGCCGCCTATCCGGGCACGCCCAGCACGGAAATCATGGAGTCCCTCGCCGGCTACCCGGCCGAGGATTTGCACGCCCAGTGGTCGACCAATGAAAAAGTCGCGCTCGACGTGGCCATAGGCGCTTCCTTTGCCGGCAGCCGCGCCTTCGCGTCCATGAAACACGTCGGCCTCAACGTGGCCGCCGACGCATTCATGTCGCAGGCCTATATCGGCGTCAACGGCGGGCTGGTGCTCGCCGTGTGCGACGATCCGGGCATACACAGTTCGCAAAACGAGCAGGACACGCGCATCTACGGCCAGTTCGCGACGGTGCCGGTGCTCGAACCGAGCGACGCGCAGGAAGCGCTCGATTTGACGAAACTTGCCTTCGATCTGTCCGAACAATTCGACACCATGGTCATCGTGCGCGGCACCACACGCCTGTCGCACACCCGCAGCCCGGTCGCCATCGGCCCGCGCACAGAACATCCAACGCGCGGATTCCTCGAAAATCCGGCAAAAAACGTGATGATCCCCGCGCATGCGCGGCGCCGCCATGTGGCGGTGATCGAGCGCGAGGCGAAACTGAAGGCCTACCTCGAAACCGCGCCGATCAACCGCTGGGAGACCGGCGACGCGAGTTTCGGCGTGATCACGGCGGGAACCTGCTATCCCTATGTGCGCGAAGTGCTGCCCAACGCGAGCGTGCTGAAACTGGGCGCCTCCTGGCCGCTGCCCGATGACCTGTTGCGGCGCTATTGCGCGTCGGTCGAGCGCGTGTTCGTGGTGGAAGAGCTGGAGCCGGTGATCGAAAAGGAATTGCGCGCGCTCGGCATCAAGGTGGAAGGCAAGCAGTTCTTTCCGCGCGAGGGCGAGTTTTCGCCCGAGATCCTGCGCGCCGGCTTCGAGCGCGCGGGCGTGCTCGAGCCGCGCGCGCAGCGCGCCGGCTGGGCGCTTGAACCGCTCGCGCGGCCGCCGGTGCTGTGCGCAGGCTGCCCGCACACCTCGAGCTTCATGGCGGTGCGGGCGTCGGGTGCGCGCGTGGCCGGGGACATCGGCTGCTACACCCTCGCCTGCCTCGATCCGCTGAGAGGCCTCGATACCACCGTGTCCATGGGATCTTCCATCGGCAACGCCATCGGCATGGCCATGGCCGGCGACACCAAGCCGGTGATGGCCACCATCGGCGATTCGACTTTCCTGCACGCCGGCATCCCGGGGCTGATCAACGCGGTATACAACCAGGCGAACATCACCGTGCTGCTGCTGGACAACCACATCACCGCGATGACCGGCGGCCAGGAGCATCCGGGCACAGGCAAGACGCTGCGCGGCGAGGAAGCGCCGAAGGTCGATTACGAAGCACTGGTGCGCGCGATCGGCGTGAAATGGGTGCGCAGCGTGGACTCCTACGACCTGGCGCAGATGTACCAGACGCTGCGCGAGGCCATCGCTTACCGCGGCGTATCGGTGATCATCTCCAACCGTCCCTGCGTGCTCGACCCGGTGAAGATCAAGGGCCCCGCGCTCGCGATCGTGAACGAGCAGTGCAACGCCTGCCAGTCGTGCATGAACCTCGGCTGCCCCGCCCTCACCTGGGGCAAGGATACCTTCGAAGGCCGGCACAAGGTGAAAATCGATCAGTCGCTGTGCATCGGCTGCACCCTGTGCGCGCAGGTGTGTACGGTGGATTGCATCAAGCCGGCGGCGACGGTGGCGCAATGAGCCGGCCGACCGCATCGACGAGCAGCGCGAAAGACGGGCAACTGCGGCCTACCGCGGCCGCGGCCAAGGCGCGCGAGCCGATGAACGTGCTCATCGTGGGCGTCGGCGGCCAGGGCGTCATCATGGTGTCCAAGGCGTTGGCATCCCTGGCCCAGTCCAAGGGCTACCAAGTCAAGCAAAGCGAAGTGCACGGCATGGCCAAGCGCGGCGGCACCGTGTTCAGCCACGTGCGCTTCGGCCCGCAGGTATGGTCGCCCACCATCCCGAAAGGCGAAGCCGATATCCTGGTCGCGCTCGAATGGGCAGAGGGCCTGCGCTGGTTGCCTTTCCTCAAACCCGATACCGGCATATTCATCTGCGACACCAAGCGCATCGTGCCGCCGTTCGCCTGCCTGAACCGGCGCCCGGGCGCGCCCCTGCGCTACTCGCGCGAGACGCCGGCCGAAGTCAGGGCGCAGGTGGCCGAAGCCTATGCCATCGACGCCACGCGCATGGCCGAGGAACTCGGCAACGAGCGCGCCGCCAACGTGGTGCTGATCGGGGCGTTGTCCACGGCACTCGACTTCCCCGCCGGGGACTGGGAAAAGTCGCTCGCGCAATTCGTGCCGAAGAAAACCATCGCGGTCAATCTCGACGCCTTCCGCCTCGGGCGCAGCTGGATCGAGGAGGCTCGAACCAACCCCGTGGTTACCGAAGCCCCGGCCGCGAAAGCCGCTGCGCTCGCGCATGTTCCGTACAGCGTGCGCCTGGAAATCACGCCGGAGTGGTGCAAGAGCTGCGACATCTGCGTCAAGCTCTGCCCCGAGCGCTGCCTGAGGCTGAACGCGGAGCGCATCGTCGAATTGGCGCAGCCGGAAAAATGCACCGGTTGCCGGCTGTGCGAACTGCTGTGCCCGGACTTTGCCATCCGCGTGCACCTGGACAGCGCTGTCGTCGCGATCGCCGCCGCCGCGCAGGAAACCAAGGCATGAACGCAGTCGAGCAGGCGCTTTCGCCCAAAGCCGCGCTGCGCCTGATCTCGGGCAACCACGCCTGCGCGCTGGCTGCAGTTGCAGCGGGCTGCCGCTTTTTTGCCGGCTATCCGATCACGCCTTCCTCGGAAGTCGCCGAGCGCCTGTCGCAGCTGCTGCCGGAGGTGGATGGCGTGTTCGTGCAGATGGAAGACGAAATCGCCTCGATCGCCGCGGTGATCGGCGCCTCGATGGGCGGCGTCAAGGCGCTGACCGCGACCAGCGGCCCGGGCTTTTCGCTGAAGCAGGAGAACATCGGCTACGCCGCCGGGGCCGAAATTCCCTGCGTGATCGTCAACGTCATGCGCGGCGGGCCCTCTACCGGCATGCCGACGCGCCCCGCCCAGGGCGACATCATGCAGTCGCGCTGGGGCAGCCATGGCGACTACCCGATCATCGTGCTCGCGCCGGCCTCGGTGCGCGAAATCTATACCGAGACCCTGCGCGCCTTCGACCTGGCGGAAACCTGCCGCACGCCGGTGGTGCTGCTCTACGACCAGGTGATCGCGCAACTGACCGAGACCGTCGACCTCGCCGATGCCAAAGACCTGAGGAACGCAGAGCGCAAGTGGGCGAGCGGGCCGCGCGAGACTTATCAGCCCTACGCGACGGGTGAAGACGGGATCCCGGCCATGTCGCGCCCAGGTGCGGGCTATCGCGTGCACACCACCGGCCTGAATCACGCGGAAAACGGTTTCCCGACGCAGAACCCGGAGGCAGTCGCGCGCAACCTCGGGCGGCTGCTCACCAAGTTGGACCGCCACCGCGAGGCGATCGACTCCTGGCAGGCGATCGGCTGCGCGGATGCCGAAGTAGTGATCGTTGCCATCGGCATCAGCGCGCGCGCCGCGACACGCGCGCTCGACCTCGCCCGCGCGCGCGGCGTGCGCCTGGGCCTGTTCCGCCCGGTCACGTTGTGGCCGTTCCCGGAAACCGCTTTGCGCGAGGCGACCAAGAATGCGCGCGCCGTGCTCGTGCCGGAGATGAACGCCGGACAACTGAGCCTGGAAGTGGAGCGCATCCTCGGCGGCAAGCGCGTGGATGCCATCCACCGCTACAACGGCGAGCCGATCACACCGGCTGAAATTGCGGAACGCGCCGAAGCGCTGGCAAAGGAAGCAAGATGATCGTCGACTCCGCAGCCGAATTCGACGTGCGCGAATATCTGCGCATGGAAATGATGCCGCACTTCCTTTGCCCGGGCTGCGGCCACGGCATCGCCCTGCGGGCGCTGCTGTGGGCCATCCACGAGCTCGGCATCGACAAAGACCAGCTCGCGGTGGTATCCGGCATCGGCTGCGCCGGGCGGCTCTCGGCCTACATCGACGCCAACACCTTTCACGTGACCCATGGCCGGCCGCTCGCCTACGCCACCGGGCTCGCGCTGGCGCGACCGGATCTGCACGTGGTGGTGATCACCGGCGACGGCGACTGCCTCGCGATCGGCGGCAACCACTTGATCCACGCCTGCCGGCGCAACCTGAAGCTCACCTGTCTCATGCTCAATAACGAGGTCTACGGCATGACCGGGGGCCAGGTGTCGCCGACCACCTCCGAGTCGCGCCTCACGACCACCACGCCGCTGGGGAACGCGGAGCCGAACTTCGACGCCTGCGCGCTCGCCGCGGCGGCAGGCGCGAGCTTCGTCGGCCGCGAAGTGACGCATCACGTGCCCAAGCTGAAGGAACTCATCCGCTCAGGCCTCGCGCATCCGGGCTTCGCCTTCATCGAAGTGCTGTGCGACTGCACCGAGATCTTCGGGCGCAAGAACGAGCTCGGCTCCTCGGCCGAGATGGTGCTGCGGCAGAAAAGCGACCTGCGTCCCAGCGCCTACCGCGACTCGGTGGACACGCCGTTCCGCTCGAACGACCTCCCCACCGGCATCCTCGCGAAAACCGACCGGCCCGAGTACGGCGCGGCCTACCGCAAAGCGGCCGCCGCGCAGCGCGCAAGCAAGGCGGCCAAAGCCTCCACCGGCGCGAACAAAGGAAAGGCCTGATGCGCGACGCGAGACTTGAAATCCGTATCGGCGGCACCGGCGGCCAGGGCTTGATTCTATGCGCCAAGATGCTCGCCGACGCCTTGTGCACGACTGGCAGCCGCGTCGCCCAGTCGCAGACCTACGAACCGACTTCGCGCGGCGGCTATTGCAATTCCGACCTGGTGATCTCAGAGCGCGAAGTCGATTTTCCACTCGCCACCGCGCTTGACTGCCTGGTATTGCTCGACCGCATGGCGCTCAAGCCGTCCTTGCCGCTGCTCAAGCCGGGCGGCCTGGTGATCGCCGATACGCGGCTGTGTCCGGAGCTGCCAGCGGGCCACTATCGCCTGCATCACCTGCCGCTCAGCCGCCGCGCAATTGAGCTGGGCAGCGAGCGCGTGGCGAACATCGTCGCGCTGGGCGCGCTGGCCGCGCTCGCCGGAATCTGCGAGCGCAAGGCGCTCGAACACGCCGTGCGCGCGGAGACACCGAAGAGTTTTCTTGACATCAACCTGGACGCCCTCGCCGCGGGCTATCGCCTCGGCGAGCAGGCAACCCCGACTGCCGCGCTGATTTTCGGTTGACGCGCAACTGGGGTACACTACCGGTGTCGATGACGACGCAAGAAAGGAGTCCGCTGATGGGAAACCGCGACAGGCAACGCAGGGAAGAGAAGAAACCGAAGAAACCGAAGAAACCGGCTCCGACCCCGGCAATGCGAGCCGGCCGAGCCTGACCGGAATGACGGCGCACGGGTTCGTCTCCTTTTCTGACACTGCACCCGGCGCCCGCTAGACGCCCAGGTATCTCTGGTGCAGTTCCGGCTGCGCGCGCAGTTCGGCGCTCGCGCCCTCGAACACCGTGATGCCTTTCACCAGAATCACGACGCGATCGGCGACGGCCGACACGGCGGCGAAGTTCTTGTCCACGATCACCGCCGCGATCCCGGCTTGTTTGATCTGGCCGATGATGCCCAGGATCAGCGTCAGCCCGCTCGCCGCCGGGAACAGCAGCAGGCCTTACTGGATCCCGTTCAAGACTTGAATCAAAAAGGTGTTTGCGTCGATGTCTGCGCTATTCTTCCGCCGACTCCCGACTCCGCCGCATCGCGAATGCTGCCAAAGCCTGTCGGTACTCGGCCTGAGATCCCTCGCTGACCGGCGTGCCGCACTCGTAGCAGGTGCCGCTCATGCGATCGAACCAGCGGCAGCCGCAGGCGTCGCATGCCAGTTCGGGGGCGCCGGCGGGATTGAAGAAAATCACCGGCAAGCGCCCATGAAGGCGAAACCCAGGGCATCGAGCAATTCCTCGAAACCCTTTGCCTCCAGGTCGCAGCGCCGGCGCAGCACGTAACAGACGACGGCGCCGCTGCGGATGCCGGCGCGCAACACCACGAACAGTTGCGCGTCGACAGCGCTGCATATCTCCCCCAGGGCTTGCGCGTTGGCGGCGAGCACTATGTCGGCGCCGCTGGCGGCAAATCCCGGGAACGGCGCGTCGCGCACTTCGATACCAGCGTCGCCGACCTCCCACAGCAACATGGTGGCCGGCGCTTCGCGGGCGACGAGGCCGATGCGGGCGCCCGGTTCGAGGGCGGCGAACAACTCGTTGTGACGGGCCGCCGCGGCCTGCCATGCGTCCGGTTCGGGCAGCGCGCTCACAGCCGCACGCCGAGGCGGAAACCTTCCTGGATGGCCTGCTCCAAGCCTCGCGGGATCAGCGCGTCGCCGATCCCGTGCAGTTCGTCCACCATCCATTCGAATTCGTGAAACAGCTCGTGCGCCGGCTTGGACGCAGCCGCGAGTATCACGGTATCGGCTGGCAGAAAGGTCTCCACGCCCTTGCCGTCGCGGACGGTCACACCCTCCTTCGTCACCTTCACCGGTTGACTCAATGTCAGGCAGGGAATACCCAACTCCTCCACCCAGGAAGCGTGCCGCCACTTGAAGGAGGGCTTGACATCGCCGGCGATGCGCTTGTCCTTCTCCACCACGGTCACTTCGGCGCCCTGGTTCTTGCGCAATGCCTCGGCGACAGTGAGACCGATCTTGCCACCGCCAATCACTACCACGCGCTTGCCGGCTGTAATGCGCCCGTGAGCTACATCGAGTGCATCCACCATGAACTCCGCACCCTCCATGTTCTCGAACGGTACCCGGTCGATGCGCGCCCCCGCCGCGACGACGCAGACGTCGTACTGGTGCAGCACGCTGCGCATGAACTTGGCGTGCACTTCGGTATTAAGGCGAATCTCGATGCCCAGCCGCTTGGCCACCACTTCGTAGTGCGAGATCACCGAAAGCAGGTCGTCGGGCCGCGCCAAGTCGTTCATGGCGTAAGCGTATAGGTTGCCGCCGACGCGCCCGGCTTTGTCGAATACGGTAACGTCGTGGCCGCGCCGGGCGGCAGTGATCGCGCATTCCATGCCGGCGGGGCCGGCGCCGATGATCATGACTTTTTTCCTCACCGCCGCCGGCGTCACCTGGTACTCAGGCTCCACCTCGTGGCCCAGGGCCGGATTCATGGTGCAGGTGTAGGGCAGGTCGCGGAACAGTCGCGACAGGCAGTTCAGGGAGCCGATGCAGCGGCGCGCCTCGTCCAGGCGGTCCTCGGCCGCCTTGTGGATCAGATCAGGGTCAGCCAGCAGAGGCCGGCAGACTTCCCAGAAGTCGAAGACGCCGTCGCGCAGGCACTGGTCGGCCATGCGCGGATCGGGCAGCCGATTGCCGAATGTGATCAGGGTGTTCGGACAGGTCTTTTTCGCCCGCTCGGAGAGATAGTTCCAGTAACCCGGCGGAATGTCCCGGCCAATGGACGATTCCGGTGCCTCCTGCCAGCCGACCGTAACGCTGATCATGTCCACGCCCGCATCCGCGGCCTGCCGCATCAGCTCGAAGCATTCGTCCTCGCTGTTGCCGCCCCATTTGTCCATCAACTCGGCACCGTTCAGACGCACCACCAGCGGATTGTCCGGTGTCGCCTGCTTGATGCCGTCGATGAGTTCGCGCATAAAGCGGCCGCGATTTTCGATCGAACCGCCGTACTCGTCGCTGCGCTGGTTGGTGAAGCGGGAGTTGAAATTGGCCAGCAGGTAGCCCATGAAGCTGGTGATTTCGGTGCCGTCGAAGCCGGCGCGTATCGCCCGGTCGGCGGCCTCGGCGTGCTGGCGGATGCAATCGCGGATTTCGTCCTTCGTCATCACCTTGGGCGGGCGGAAGTGGGGCAGGGTCTGGGGAACGTCCGAGGGCTGGATGCAATAGCCCAGGTCTATGCCACCATAGCGGCCGGCGTGCAGGATCTGCTGGATAGCCATCGCCCCCTGCTCCTTGATGTCGGCGGCGATGCGCTCGAATTGAGGCAGGAACTTGTCGTCAAAGATGGCCACCTGGCGGAAGTAGGCCTTGCCCTCGCCCAGCGGGTCCGGGTAGGCCCCCTGGTTGGTGATCATGCCGCAGCCGGTGCGGGCGATGATGCGCATACGGGCAATCTCACGCTCGGTGATAAAGCCGTCGCGGGTGTTGTAATTGGAGACGCAGCAGGCGCCATATTTGATGCGGTTCTTTATCTTGAACCGGCCGAATTGCCCCGGCTGGAACAGGTACGGCAGTTTCAATTCTCCCGGCTTCATCATCGCTCCCAGTAAGACATCAATCCCTTCATGCCGCGCTCGCCTCGGGATGCAGCTTCTCGTAGGCCGCAGCCAGGTTGGGATCGCGGCGGCGGACCTCAGCGTGATTCACTCGACCGGTGCGCGTCATGTAACTGTACGCGAATTCCACCGGGTCCAACTTCATGTTTTCCCCCATGCGCTCGTACCAGCGAGCGCTCACGTTGGCAGCATCCCAGATCTTCTTCATCGGGTGCAAGCGCAGCTCCCGAAAGCGGGCCAAGGCTTCGGGCACGCTGTGCTTCTCGCGGAAGGCCTTCCACAGGGCGATGGCGTCTTCCATGGCCAGGCGGGTGCCGGATCCGATGGAGAAATGGGCAGTACGAAGAGCGTCGCCAACGAGCACCACATTGTCGAAACTCCAGCGCTCGTTCCAAATCATCGGGAAGTTGCGCCAGTGTGAGTTGTTGGAGAGGATCGGATGACCGCTCAAGTCTTTGGCGAAGACGCGCTCGCAATGTGCGATGGTACTCTCCGGGCTCATGTGCTCGAAATCGGCGCGCTTCCAAGTCTCCTCCTCGACTTCGACCAGGAAGGTGCTCCTGCTCGGGCTGTAGCGGTAGTGGTGAGCGCAGAAGACGCCGTGGTCGGTCTCGCGAAAGGTCAGGGAGAGGCTGTCGAAAACGCGGGAGGTGCCATACCAAATGAACTTGTTCGGGCGCCAGTCGCAACTGGTGCCGAAGCGCAGCTCGTTCGCCTGCCGCAGAACGGGGGAGGCCCCGTTGGCGCAGACGATCAGGTCGGCGTCGCCGAGGCGCTCGCGGTCGGAAAACGATTCAATGGCTCTGTCGAATTCGATGCGCACGCCCAGCTGCTCCGCGTGGACGTAGAGCAGGGACAGCAGTTGCAGGCGGCCGATGGCGGCGAAGCCGTTGCCGGTGATAGGGATGCGCGTGTCGTTGTGCACGATCGTCAGGTTGGGCCAGGTCTCCATGTGCGGCGAAAGCAGCAGGTACATGGCCTCGTCGTCGGCGCGCAGGAACTCCAGGGCACGGTCGGAGAAAACGACGCCGAAACCCCAGGTGGCGTCGCGCGGACCGCGCTCGTAGATCACGACGTCGTGGGCGGGGTCATCCCGCTTCATCAGGGCAGCGAAACACAGCCCCGCCGGGCCACCGCCGATGATACGAATCTTCATTCCATTGCGGCCGTTGTCATTATACGTGGCGACTTAAATTGCGCCCCCGCTGATGCAGAGTTTCGATGTTGCGCGGACGAGAAACCGTCCGCGCGGATCGTCGATCGCGCACGGATGAAAAGCACATCAGTGCGCGATCGACGATCTTGTACAAAAAACCACCCCGAACCGCTCTTGCTTTTATCCATAACCGCGTTTTCTGTACGGATGCGTTTTTTATCCGTACAGAAAACACGGTTGGCGCGCGGAGCGCGCAATGGCCGCTACTCGCCATGCGACGGCATTTAAGACGCCGTATATAGTTCAAGTAACCGTGCCACTCGTCTTCTCCCTCTCGATTTTCTCGGCGATCGCCTCCCGCAATTGCCGCTTTAGGATTTTGCCGACGGGGCTCACCGGAAATTCGCTTACCAGCTCCAGCCGCTCTGGCAGCTTGAAGCTGGCGATGTTCTGCTGTCTGAGAAAGGCGATCAGCTCTGCAAAATCCAGACTCTGCCCCTCCTTCGTTATGACGAAGGCGCAGGCCTTCTCGCCGAACACCGGGTCGGGCATGGCCACCAGGGTGACTGCCTTCACCTTCGGGTGGGCGAAGATGAGGTTCTCCACCTCCTCGCAGCTAATCTTCTCGCCGCCCCGGTTGATCAAGTCCTTCTTGCGACCCTCGGTGAAAACATAGCGGCCCTCCTTGCGTACGATGTCGCCCATGCGGTAGAAACCGTCCGCTGTGAACGCCTCGGCGTTCTTGTCCGGCGCCCGGTAATAGCCGCAGATGGTATAGGGGCCACGCGTGACGAGCTCGCCCTGGGTGCCGTCGGGGACTTCGTTGCCGGCGTCGTCGACGACCTTGATCTCATCGTCCTCGCACACCGGCATGCCCGAACTGTGCAGCAGATACTCATCCGAAGCGTCCAGCGGCACCATATTGATCAGGCCCTCGGCCGTGCCGTAATCCTCCTGCGGCAGGCAAGCAAAGCGGGCCCGCAGCCGGCTGCGCAACTCCGGCGCCAGACGGGCACCGCCGTTCTGGATTACCTTCAAGGACGAGAGATCGTAAGCGTCGGGCACCGGCGAATTCAGCCAGTTCGAGATCAAGGGGACGACAGCGGCGATCGTCGTCACCTTCTCGCGTTCGACCAGGGAAAACACCTCCGCCGGGTCGCCCGAAGGCGCCAGCACAACCGTGCCACCATAGTAGAAGGTGCCAAGCATGCCCGGCGAAGCCAGATTGTAGTTGTGCCCCAGGGGCAGGATGGCCATGAATACCGTGTCCTCGCCGAATCCGGCGGCGCGGCCGCAGAGGCGGGCGTTGAGGACATAGTCGTCGTGGGTGCGCGGAATCAGCTTGGAGAGCGAGGTCGTACCGCCCGAGAGCAGCATGGTCGCCACTTCCGATGGATCCGGGCGCTGCGTCGACAGGGCCGCACGGACCGCTTCGGCCGGCATCTGCGCGGCAATCATCTCGCGCAGGTCCCGCTGACCCGCCGCGGGCTCGCCGGCCACGAACACGGTGCGCAGGCCGCGCAGTTCGCTCTGGATTTCGCCGGCCATCTCCCGATAGTCGAAAGCGCCGATCCGATCCGGAATCACGTAGGCCGTCGCGCCGGACGCACGCACGAAGTGGCGGACTTCCGTATGCCGGTGCGCGCGCAGGGCCGTCACCGGAATGGCTCCGATGCGCGTCAGCGCGAAATAGGTATAAACGAACTCGGGTCCGTTGGGCAGTTGCACCACGACGCGATCAAGCGGCGCAATGCCCGCTTCGAGGAAACGGCAGGCAAGCCGATCCGAAGTCTGCACAATGTCGCGGTAGCTCAGGCGCTGGCCGGCGCAGACGAGGGCAGTCTTCTGCGGAGTGCGCTCGGCGCTGCGCGCCAACATCTGCGCAATGGTGATGCCTTGCCACCAACCGCGGGCGCGATAGCGTGCCGCCTGTTCGGCGGGCCAGAACACACAACCTTCGAGCATGGTCCTCCTCCTTGGCATTTGCGCGCGGGGTTCCCCCCCACCGGACCCTCCGGTGGCGACCCCGACGCCCACATCGTGACGCTCACTTTAGACCGAAACCTTTCTTGCCGTCACCATGTAGCTTGGCGCCGGAACCTTCACCGTCGCCGTATTGGAGCGCGTACCCGGTGTGCCGGTCGCCGCGCACGGGCGCACGAAGTAGCGGTAGGTGCGCCCACCCAGCACGTCATTGTCGTTCCAGAAGGTAAGCTTCACCGCATCGATCATCTGCGGATCATCCTGCTCATCCGCGCGGTATATCTGGTAGGTGGTAGCGCCCAGGGCTTTGGACCATTTCAACTCGACCCTGGCTTCGGTGGGAATTGCCGTCAGGACGGTGTCAGCCTCCGCCCACCGGGGCGCCGGCACGGTCGGGTCGTCCTTGGGTGCCTGGTTGTCCCCCTGCGGCCACAGGGCGCAATTGACCATGCGGTGCGTGCCGTCCAGTGCCTTGCACACGTTGCAATAGTCGCATTGCACGATCCGGTCCGTTTCGCCCCTCTTCACCTTGAGTGGCCAGTCCGGATCGGCGAGCAGTCCGCGCGCGATGCCGACCATATCGACCATGCCGGTGCCGAGCACGCGCTCCGCGTCGCGCGGATCGTCGAGCTTGCCTGCCACCGCGACCGGGACAGGGTAGCCCTTGGACAGCAGGTGCGCCTTCACCTCGGCGGCGATGCCCACGTGCAGGGCGCGCGGCAGCCAGTCACCGGGCATGCAGCGATCGCCTGAATAGCCGCTGTAGGGAAACAGAACCTGCCCCGGCGTGTGCACCGCATCCTCGAATTTCCCGCCCGCCGAGAGCGATATGTAGTCGACGCCGAGTTCGGCGAGCCGAACCGCGATGCGCCTGGAATCGACTACTGTGTAACCGTTCTTGATGAACTCTTCGGCATTGAATCGCACGCCCAGCGGGAAGTCATTTCCGGCCTTGCGCCGGACGCTTTCGATTACCCGCCCGATCAGCCGCAACCGCCCCTCGATGCTGTGGCCGCCGTAATCGTCGGTGCGCGGGTTGGCACGCGAGAGGAAAGAGGAAAGCGTATAGGCGTGCGCCGAGTGCAGTTCCGCGCCGTCGAAGCCGGCTTCACGCGCCCGCCGCACCGCGTCGCCGAATTGCTCCACGATCAGGTCGATGTCGGCGAGGGAGAGCATGTCGGTGGTCTGGCGCCAGCCGCTGCGCGCCACCTTTAGAAAATGAATAATTTGCGGAACGATTTTGGAGTCCGATGTCGCGTGGACTCTCCGCGCGAGTTCGCGCAGCCCGGAGATATACCTGTCTTCACTGATGCGCAGCAGCGGGCCGGACTTGACCTGGTGGATCGCCATTGCCTCTACCACGATCAGACCTGCGCCGCCGGCAGCGTAGCGCACGTAGCGGGCTATCGTATCTCCGGTGACAACGCCGTCTTCCTTGCACAAATGCGTCACCATGGCCGGCACCATGATCCGGTTCGAAATCGCCATGCCACCGATTTGCAGTGGCTCGAACATTTTCATTGCCTGCCTCCCGATTCGTAGGTTGCGACGGATTCCTGGAAGGAAACTATGCTGGCGATGTTAGGCTGCGGCAGCAGGCAGCCGATTACCACCCGCCCCACCCCATTCCTTGGTGCCATTGCGAGGAATTGCGCGACCCGCTTCGCTTCGGCGCGCCGCTCTGGCGTATCGGCCTGATTGAGGAACAATATAGTTTGCGCCTTGGCAGGGCAGCCGCGGACGAGACCCTCAGGGTGGATGAGGCAGCGCGCAAGCGATTCGGCGCTGACCGGGGCGCCGAGGGCGAGTCCGCTCAATCTGGACCAGATGTTGGCGCGAAACAGCTTGTCCTCGCTCAGAGGCAGCCCCAGCCCGCTCAACCCGGCGACGATGATGAGGGCCTGCGTCGCCGAAGGCATGACCGGCTCGTGTGCGGCAGGAGCCTTCAACGGCCTGCGCGCCGACCCGTCCGCTTCGACCAGTATTCGGTCGAAACGTCCGGCCTGCGCCAACGCATCGACGAGTTCCGGCGCGAAACCGTTCAGCTTGCAACCATCGGCGTTCGCCTCGGAATAGGCGATCACCACGCCCGCACGTTCCGGTCCGTCCTCAGGGAGCAGTTGGCAGGCGTTGCTCAATACTTGCTCGGCGCTTATTGCCGAGAAAGCCAGCCGTCCCTGCGCCTCGTCGCGGGCAATCTTGGTCGTGGTAGTGACCAACACGCGCTCGCCCGCCTCGACGAATTCCCGCGCGAGACAGAATATCAATGTCGTCTTGCCGCCTGCCCCGCAAAGTGATATCAGGCGAGCTTGATCGAGACCTAGCGCCCGGACCAGCATGGTTATTCTGCCGCGGAGGGCTTATTGCAATGGCGCATCACACCCTCGAGCACGGCACCTGCAATCGCCCGGGCTTTATCGGAAATGGTGTCGCAATGTTCCTGTTTGCCGCGTGGATCGATATCCCCCAGCTTGAGTCCAGTGGTGACGGCGGTCCCCGACGGGATCAGACCGCGCAGCATTCCGTCCACCCGGGCGGTGACCGGATGGCCGGCGACCTGTCCGACGATGTCGTTCCTGTGGACCGTGTCGCCGATTGCGCGTTGCGATTTGAACGTTCCCGCGGCCGGGGCGCGCAGCACGCGCTCCTCGGTGTGGCCGGCGATGTCGCCCGGAATGCCCGTGTTCGGCGCGGCGCAGCCGGAAGCGATGATTCGGCCCAAATCATGTCCGCGATTGGTTTCTATCACCAGGTCGCAGTCCGCACCTGCGGTGAAGCCGGGACCGAGCGCAATGACCAGATTGGCTTCATCCTTGCGCGTGCCCAGATTGCGCTTTGCCAGAATCGCGTCGATTACTACATCGGGCGCGACGCCTTCGATCCGATCCCAGTCGGAGATACGGACAACCGCGATGGTCTGCGCCCTCCAGGCGGCTTCGATCTCGTCCCGATCGCGGGCCGCCACGGCGCGCACGCCTTCAACGACCGCTGCTCCCGATTCCAGTGCGGTGCAGAACGATACCTGCCGGCGCACGCACAGCGGGTTGTCCAGGTCCAGCATGCAGATACGCCGCATATTGGCCATGTACAGGCGCCACGCGATGGCGCTCGCCATCTCGCCGGCGCTTTTCACAACGATGTACGGCGACAGCGGGATTTCCGTTCCCGTGGTCATTGACCGCAAACTACGCTTCGCGGATCAGGCGTTTCGCCTTGCCCTCGACACGGGGCAGGCTGCCGATCTCGCACACTTCCACCTCGGGTGTCACCGTAATGCGGTACTTGACGGCTTCAATCAGGAAGTCGCGGGCCTTGTTGAGCTGGGCTTCGGTCAAGAGTTCGTTGGCTGGCTCGACGCGGATTCTCAAATGCTTGCCGCTGCCCGGCGGCGGAACCACGAGCTGGTATTCCTGGGAGAATTCGTTCACTTCGTGGAGCAGGTGCTGGACTTGGCCGGGAAAAATATTGACCCCGGCGAAATGAAACATATCGTCGGAGCGGCCCAGTATCCCGCCGTCGAGCCGGAGATTGGTGCGCCCGCAGGCGCAGGTCGCGCGGTTGAAACGTACCAGATCGCGCGTGCGGTAGCGGATAAGCGGCGTGCTTACGCAGGAGAGGTTGGTGAGCACCAGTTCGCCGATCTCTCCGTCCGCGAGAGGCGCCAAGGTAGCTGGATCCAGGACCTCAGCCAGAAACATGGCCTCGACGACGTGCGTTCCCTTGTGCTTGATGCACTCGTAGCCAAAATTGCTGATCTCGGTGGAGCCGATATCGTCGAAGCATTCGGCGCCCCATTGGGACTCCATCGCCTTCTTGGTCGACGGAATGCTCGCGCCCGGCTCGCCGGCGGCCACCATCTTGCCAATGACCGAGCCGGGCAAGTCGATGCCGTTCTTGCGCGCCGTCTCCGCAAGATAGAGCAGGTAGGAAGGTGTGCCGCAGATCGCGGTCGCGCCCCAGTCGAGCGCGGAGCGCAGGCGGTCCCTGGAGCTCTGGCCCCCGCCCGGGATGATCATCAGGCCGGCTTTCTCCATCGCCGTCTGAAAGCCCCACCAGGCGAGGTACAGGCCGTAGTTGAAGGGCACGAACAGAACGTCGTCTTCGGTGAGGCCGTAGCCGCAGCGAAAATGCATGAACTGTTCGTAGAAGATCTCGTGCCAGTCCTTGCGGTTGAGCATGATCCGCACCGGCCGGCCGGTGGTGCCCGAGGTCTGAAATACGCGCACCGCCTCCTTCGGCGTGATGCAGCTGAAATCGCCCCAGGGCGGATGGTTCGCCTGGCTCGATCGCAGCTCTTCCTTGTCGGTAAACGGAATCCGGCGCACATCCTCCATGGTGCGGATCTCATCGAGCCGGATGCCCGCCGCATCGAGCTTAGATCGGTAGAACGGGCTCCTTGCGTACACGTGTTCCAACTGCTCGCGCAGCTTCTGCAGCTGGTGCTGCTCAAGCTCGGGGCGCGGCATGCATTCGAGCCCCTGGTTCCAGTAGAAGACCTCGTTCATGCGCGCGCCTTCTCGCCCTGCCGCGATTTCTTAGCCGCGTGGTCCAGGGCCCTCAAGCCGGCGAGGATTTTCTCTGCGGAGAACGGCGTCGAGTGCAGCCTCACGCCCGTGGCGTCGTAGACGGCATTGCCCATGGCTGCGAGTATGCCTGAGATCAGCCCCTCGCCGACTTCTTTGGTACGGTAGGACTCACCGACACGATACTGCTCGGTGATGACGTCCGCATCCTCGGAGATGGCCATGTTGTGGATGGTAGGCATGCGGTAGTCCAGCCAGTTCGGGTTGAGCGTATAGCCGTCCTTGGTCAGCACTTCTTCCATGAAAGCGTGACCGAGCGCCATCGAGATCTGGCCGTCGATCTGCCCCTTCACCAGCGCCGGGTTGATGGGAAACCCGCAGTCGTGCACGGTGAGCGCACGTACCAGCTTCGCCTCGCCGGTCTCGATATCCACCTCGACCTCGGCCACCTGCGCGGAAAAGGCGTAGTTCTCGGTCCAGCGGCCCTTGGTGGTTGCCAGGCTCGGGTGCGTCGGCGCGTCGCGCATGGTGCGCCAGAAGCCCTCGCCGATGATGGTGTCGCCGCGATGGGTGGCGACGCTGGCGGCGATGATCTCGCGGTAAGTCATCTTCATGTCGGGATCGAGCCGGTGATAGACCACCTTGTCCCTGCACAGCAGGTTCTCCACCGGGACGTCCATTTTTTCCGCAGCAACCTGCAGCAGTTTCTCGCGGGCGTTCCCCGCGGCCAGGCGCGCGGCGTTGCCGGTAACGTAGGTCATGCCGCTGATCCAGGCGCCGATGTCCTGCGGCGTGACGTCGGTGTCCGAAGAAATGATCTTCACGTCATCCATGCCGATGGAGAGTTCCTCGGCGACGATCTGGGAAATGACGGTTTCGGAGCCCTGGCCGATGTCGATCGCACCGGTGAGCACGATCGCGGAGCCGTCGTCGTTCATTTTGACGATGACGCCGGAGCCGTTCGGATAGATCAACGTGCCGCCCATGTAGGCCGAAGTGCCGATGCCTATGCCCCTGCGTATCGATCCGTTCGGAGTTGACTTGCGGTCGCGGCCGACCTTGGCGAGAAAATCGGATTTCTCGGCCGCCAAGGCGACGCAGGCGGCGAGTCCACCGCGGTGCGTGTTGTCGCCGTTGGGCAGCTGTTCGCCCGGCCCGCGGGCGTTGCGCATGCGGATGGTGATCGGGTCGATACCCAGCGCCTCGGCAATCATGTCCATCTGCGACTCGATGGCGAAGCGGACCTTGGGCGCGCCGTGGCCGCGCTGCGGCGCGCGCACCGTGTGATTGGTGTAGACCGAGAGCCCCTCGTACTTCAGATTCGGGATGCGGTAGGGGATCATGGTGAATCCCCAGGCGAGGAAGATCACCACCACGCCGCTGCCACGGAACGCGCCGGCGTTGTTGATCGCGCGGATGCGCTGGGCGACGATGCTGCCGTCTTTCTTCACGCCAGTCTTGATTTCCAGGATCAGCGGCTGGGCGTGGCGGAAGGCGGA
>Ga0156177_1033_pt1 | contig 45562 bp, 45 predicted proteins | sample RifCSPlowO2_12_FD_107830 | JGI IMG/M metagenome (GOLD analysis project Ga0156177, IMG submission 107830) | Betaproteobacteria bacterium RIFCSPLOWO2_12_FULL_64_23
GCGAGCAGACCACCCAGCACCGCGGGGAAATACGCAGGGCCCATGCGCGCCGCCGAGCCCATCGGATAATTCAACGACACCAGCATGAATCCCAGGCCAAAGCCGGTAAACATCAGCCCGGCCCAGAAATCCCTTCCATTCCTTATTTGCATTGCCTCCTCCTTAATAAGATTTTAAAGCGTCTCGCGTTATGCGGTCTTCGCGATGATCGCCTTTGCCTGTTGCAGGCGAGCAATGCCTGCGTCGTCGAAACCGAGCCAATCTTTCAACACGGTCCCAGTATGCTCCCCGAGATCCGCCACAAGTTGCCTGGCATGCGTCTGGGATAAGGACATCTTGTAAGGGGGATTGGGTACGAGGTAGGAAGCATCCGGACGGCCCAGGCGGGTAAACGTGCCCCGCTGCGCAATATGCGGATCGGACATCGCCTCCCGGATGGTGCGATAGCGCGAACAGGGCACATCGGCCTCGATCAGGTGTGTCTCGCACTCCTGGGCGGAGCGGGTGCTGGTCCATTCCTCCACCAACCGCATAAGTTCATCCCAGTTCTGCTCGCGCGCCTTGACGGTGGAAAAGCGCAGGTCGATCTTCCATTCGGGATGCGAAATAGCGTCGCACAGCGCTTCGAAATTCTTCGCGCTGATGGCCGCAATCATGACGTAGCCGTCGCTTGCGCGCAACGGCGTATAGAGGAGCCTCGGCTCTTGCATGGGAAATTGCGCAAGCTGCGACTCAAGCACCATCAGGCCGAGCATCCCGTCGAGCAACGAGACATCTATGTATTGTCCCCTGCCGGTGCGCTCCCGATGCAGCAGGGCAGTGAGGATCGCACCATGTGCGTGCAAAGCGCCGATCACGTCGGCGATGAACAGGCCGGTCTTTGCCGGCTTGCCTTCCCCGCCCTGGTTTTCGAGGTGCGCGAGATCGTAGCCGGAGAACGCGTGGATGACCGGCGCGTAGGCAGGGCGCCCTGCGAGCGGTCCGCTTTGGCCGAAACCCGAGATTGAGCAATACACCAATCGCGGATTGGCATCGGCGAGAGCTTTGTAGTCCAGCCCGAGGCGTTTCATCACCCCCGGCTTGAAATTCTCGAGCAAGACGTCCGTCTTGAGCGCGAGCGCGCGCGCGGTTTCTACTCCTTCAGGCTTCTTCAGATCGAGAACGACGCTTTGTTTGCCGCAGTTCATTTGCGCGAAGTACGTGCTCATGCCGCCGCGCATGGGCGGCCGCTGGCGTACCATGTCGCCGGAAAACGGTTCCACCTTGACCACTTCGGCTCCCGCGTCGGCGAGTAGCCGGCTGCATACCGGCCCGGCCATGAAGATGGAAAAATCGAGCACCCGCAGCCCGGCAAGCGTGTCGCTATTGTTCATCTGCGTCATGCGGTTAGCGAGGCAGGCCAAGCGCGCGTTGCGCGATCAGGCTGCGCTGAATTTCGTTGGTGCCGATGCTGATCACCCACATCAGTGAATGGCGAAGACCCTGCTCGAACTTCCCGTTGGCGAGGTTGTCTGCGGCTTCCTGCGACAGCGTCGCGCGCCGGCCGAGGATCTCCAGAGCAGCCTCGCCGAAACGCTCCATGAGTTCTCCCGAAAACACCTTGCTGATCGCGCCATACTCCGGGGGGGTGATGCCGTCGGCCGCCAGTTCGGCGCAGTGCATCATCAGTTGTCTGCCGACCTCGATTTCCGCCGCCAATGTCGCGATACGCTCGCGCGCCAGGGGATCTTCGGCAAGGGGCTTGCCACCGAATTGAATTTGTCTCATGTGGTGGCAAAGCAGCTCGAACATTCGTGCGACCTTGAGCACGATGCCGCCGCCGATTAAGCCGCGCTCGGTGGCGAGTGCGCTGGTCAGGACCTTCCAGCCGCCGTTGACCTCGCCGACCAGTGCGTCTGCCGGCAGGCGCACATTGTCGTAGAAGATGTTGGCGAAACTGCCGTCGTACATCGTCGTTGACTGCTTGACGCTGATGCCGGGCGTATCCATCGGCACGATGAATGTGCTTATGCCGGCGTGATTGGGCTTTGCCTTGGGATCGGTGCGCGCGCCCAGGAACATGTATTTGCCCCACCAGGTGGTGGTCCATATCTTCTGGCCGTTGATGACCCACTCGTCTCCATCGCGCGTGGCGCTGGTGCGCATCGCCGCCAGATCCGAGCCCGCGTCCGGCTCGCTGTATCCCATGCCGTGGATAGCCTCGCCGCGCAGGATTTCCGGAAGATATTCCGCCTGCTGCTCGGCGCTGCCAAAGAGCATCAGCGCGCTCGCCTGGATCGCGGCGCCGGCCCGAGGCGCGTCGGCGCGCTCCATTTCCTCGATAAAGGCGATTTGCTCGAGCGGCGTGCGCTCCTGGCCGCCGTGGGCTTTCGGCCACGCGATGCCGATCCAGCCGGTTTTGCCGAGATCCTTGGCAAACGATGGGTCGTATTCACGATCGTGGTATGTTTTGCGGTCAAATGCGGCCTTGCGCTCGCCAGACCAGTGTTGGTCGAGCCAGGCACGAACCTCGTCACGGAACACATTGCCGGTCGCGCCCAGATCGTAGCGCGGCAGGGAAGTAGTCTCGCCATCGAGCAGGTAGGCGGCGATTTCCCGGCGCGCGGCTCGTCCGCTCCCCTGCGCCAGCGTGTCAATGTGGACGCGGCGAAAATGGCGCGGTGCCTCATGCTCTTCGGCGTAGCCGATAGCGCCGAATGCATGGTGCGTCTCGATCGACACCTGGCGCAGCGCCCCGCTGGCGAACGCAATTGCAGACGATGCGAAGTAGCGCCAGTCCCTGGTACCGCGATCATGGTTGGACGCTGCGTGATCGAGAGTCAGGCGCACGCCCTCCAGACTGATCAGGCAGTTCGCGAGCTTGTGCTGAATTGCCTGAAAGCTGCCGATCGGCCGCCCGAACTGGCGCCGTTCCTTGGCGTATTCGACTGCCATTTCGAAGGCGCGCCTCGCCGCGCCGTGCGCGCGGGCCGTCAAAAGCAGCTGCACGACAAGTTTGAGTTCGTCGATTCTGGAAGGCGGGAGCTCCATGAAGGTGGCGGGCGCCTGCGATATGCGCACATCGTATAAGTCGCCCTCGGCACCGAGTGTACGTGTTCCACTAGAGCTGACTCCGGGCGCGGCGGCTTCGACGACGGCGATACCGGTCGGATCGTCCACTGCAACGAACATATGCGTCGCGCTTGCCGCGCCCTCGACAAAGCGGAGCCTCCCATTCGCCTTGGCGTCTGCGAGTTGCAAGCTGCCGGCGTCCTGATCATGATCGAAGGCGCCGAAGGAAAATGCAATGCGCGCACTTTCGTCGTGGGGGCAGCCCGCCAGATTCGCGAGCGCCGCGCCGAGCACAGGCGCGGGGCAGGCGGCGCGCCCGAGTTCTTCCATCACCACGGCGATTTCGCGCACACCACCCTCGCTGGGATTCGTTCCCAGGCTGGCGAGACCCTGCGCGACAAGCTTGCGCCAGATTTCAGCCACCGCCGCGGAATCCGCCGAGCGTGCGACCGCGTGCGTCGCCGGCCAGTGCTGCTCAAGGAACCCGCGCACCGAATCGCGCAGCATCGCACGCTCTTCGCCGCTTGGAAGCTCAAATTCGGGTTTCATAAATATTAGCGCAGGCTTAGTTGATCTTGACGCCGGATTTGCGGATGACGTCGCCCCAGATCTTGGCCTCCTCCACGATCCTGTCGCGCAGCTGTTCCGGCGTGCTCGATTTGGCGATCAGACCGAAATCATTGAACTGCTTCCGGATCGCGGGCGATGCCAGAGACTTGTTGAGCGCGTTGTTGAGCTTTGCGATTACTTCAGGCGGCGTACCGGCGGGGGCGAGCAACGCGAACCAGGGTTCCGCCCTGAAACCGGGAAGCACCGACGATACCGTCGGAGTCCCCGGTTCCAGCGGCCAGGGTTCGGTCGAACCCACGGCCAGCAGCTTGATCTTGCCCGCTGCGATATAGCTCGTCATTGCCGCGGAAGGAGAGGTGATCAACAATTTTACTTCGCCCGCCAACACCGCGTTGAGGGTGGGGGCCTGGCCCTTATAGGGGACATGCACCATCTTGATCCCCGCTGCCTGGGCGAAGAGTTCGCTCGACAGGTGGCCGAAGGAACCGGGACCGGCAGAGGCATATTCGAGCTCGTTCGGGTGCTTGCGCGCGTAGTCGATGAATTCCTTCAGGTTGTTGGCCGGGACGTTCTCGTTTGCGACCACGAACATTGTGGTCGCGGATACCATCCCGACAGGGGCAAAATCCTTGATGCCGTCGTAGCCCGCATTTGTTTGCAGGACCGGCGTAATCTCGACCAGGCCATTATTGATGAAGACCAGGGTGTAGCCGTCGGCCGGAGCACGCGCGGCCTCGCGCATGGCGATGACCCCGGCCCCGCCTGCCTTATTCTCTATGATCAGAGGCTGGCCAAGCGCCTTTTGCATGGGATCCTGCAGCGCGCGGGCCATGATGTCAGTCGTGCCGCCCGGCGCGTAGGGCACCAGGAGTTTGACGAATTTCGACGGAAACGCCTGCGCCGACACCGCTGCGCAAAGCAGCGACAGCGATAGCGCAATAACAAGGTTTAGAACTCGTTTCATGATTTACCCTCCCGTATGCCAATAAATGAGGCGCGCCGGCAATCCACCGGTTCCTGTTGCTAGATTCAAAGCTTCGGCCCAGCTTCCCGACGAGTGTCCTCCGGACACGCGGGTCATAGACCGCGGAATTCCGGCGCACGCTTTTCGACGAATGCGCGCATGCCTTCGCGCGCATCCTCCGTGTCAAAGCAAAGATTCTGAGCCGCCGTTTCCCACTGCAGCGCCTCACGCAGGCCGGCGTTCGCACTTTGTCGCAGACAGCGCTTGGCCAGCCGGATCGCGATCGGTGGCCCGGCGGTGATCCTGGCGGCGAGTTGCGCGGCAGCCGGCATCAGCTGGTCGGGCGCCACGACCCGGGAGACGATACCGAGCCGCAAGGCCTCCTCTGCGTCGATGCTGTCGCCGGTGAACATCAATTCGCAGGCTTTGGCCAGGCCGACCACCCTGGGCAGAAAATACGTTCCGCCGAAGTCCGGGTGGACCCCGCGCTTGACGAACGACTGGGCGAATACGGCGGTGGTCGAGGCGAGACGGATGTCGGCGGCCAGCGCGATGTTCATCCCCGCGCCCGCCGCCGCTCCGTTGACCGCCGCGATGACCGGCTTCGCGGCCTCGAAAATCGCAAGCGCGATCCGGTCACGCACAGGGCTGATTTTTTCCATCAAAGGGCGCTCGATTCCCTGCTCGAAAGCGCGTGCGAACTCCTTGACGTCGCCGCCGGCGCAGAACGCCGACCCCGCGCCGGTCAGGATGATGGCGCGCACATCGGGATCCGCATCGGCCCGGGCGAACGCGTCGAGGATGTCTTCGCGCATGGTGCCGCCAAGCGCGTTCTTGCGCTCGGGACGGCTCAGCGTCAGGTATGCGACTTGTTCCTTAACTTCGTATGCGAGGTTCTGATATTGCATATGCTCTCCTTTTCAGGCGCTACGCTTTACGCAGCGCCTTGTCCCGGTCAGATGCGCCCTTTGCCATCTCACGCACGCGCATCCACTCCTCGTCGCTGCGCCGCCAGAGGTGCGCGTAGTTGCCGCCACTGGCCAGGTGTGCGGCGCCGTCGATGGCGATGCACTGTCCGGTCAGGTACTCGCAACCATCCGCCATCAGGAAGGCGGCGATGTTCTTCAACTCGGTCATATCGCCGACGCGGCCCATGGGAATGCCGCTCAGGTCATCGTCGCTGCCGTCGATCGCCTTGCCCGGACGCAGGCGCTCCCACGCTCCCTTGGTCGGGAAGGGGCCGGGCGCAATCGCGTTGAGCCGGATGCCATGGCGTCCCCATTCGACTGCCAGCGACTTCGTCATGATGTTCACACCGGCCTTCGACATCGCCGAGGGCACGGTGTAGGGGCTGCCATTCCATACCCAGGTTACCAGGATCGAGAGCACGCTCGCGCGCATGCCGCCTTCGATCCAGCGCCTGCCGCAGGCCTGCGTGACGTAGAAGGAACCGTGAAAAACGATGCCCGCCACGGCGTCGAAACCGCGGGTCGACAGGCTTTCCGTCGGACTGATAATGTTTCCGGCCGCATTGTTCACCAAGCCGGTCAGCGGGCCCGATTCAGTCCAGATTCTCCCCACCATTTCGTCCACTGCGGCGGGCACGCGCACGTCGCAGACGTGGGTCTTCACCGCCCCCCCATGTTTGGCCGCAAGCTCGGCGGCAGTGTCATCAAGCACGCCCTTGCGCCGCCCGCAGATATGCAGTTCAGCCCCCAGGCGCAGGTACTCCTCGGTCAATTCCTTGCCGAGGCCCGTGCCGCCGCCGGTGACCAGAATGCGCTTTCCTGCAAGAAGATCGTTCCTGAACATCGATTGCATGCGAGTCTCCTCAGGCCAGCAGATGACGTGAAATGATGACGCGCTGTATCTGGTTGGTGCCTTCGAAAATCTGGTTGAGCTTGGCGTCGCGCATCATGCGCTCGACCGGGAAATCCTGGACGTAGCCGTAGCCGCCGAGGACCTGCACGGCGTCAGTGGTCACCTTCATCGCCGTGTCGCTGGCAAAGCACTTGGCCATGCTGGCGAGCGGCGACAGGCGCTCCCAGTCGCCGCGGTCGCCGGCGCTGGCGCATTCGTAGACGAGCGCGCGCGCCGCCTCGGTCTGCATCGCCATGTCGGCGAGCATGAACTGTATGCCTTGAAACTCTGCGATCGCGCGCTTGAACTGGCGGCGCTGCTTGGCGTAGGCGATAGCCACGTCCATCGCGCCCTGCGCCAGGCCGACTGCTACCGCCCCGATCGTCGGGCGGTTCAGATCGAGCGAGCGCATCGACGCCTTGAAGCCCATGCCTTCCTCGCCGACCAGGTTCTCCGCGGGCACGCGCACGTTGTCGAGATATATCGGGACGTTGGGTGAGCCGCGGTACCCCATCTTGCGTTCGTGACGGCCGAAAGTGACGCCTTTCATCTTCTTCGGTTCGATGATGAAGGCGCTGATGTCGTCGAATCCACTGCGGTTGCCGGTTTTCGCATACAGCGTGATGTAGTCGGCGACATCGCCGAACGTGCACCACTGCTTCTTGCCGTTGATCACGTAGGAATCCCCGTCCTTCACGGCGCGCGTGCTCATGGCGCCAACATCGGAGCCCGCTTCCGGCTCGGAGATCGCTACCGCGGTCATGCTGCGGCCCTTCGCCACGATGGGCAGGAAGCGCTGGCGCTGCTCCTCGGTCCCGAAATGCATCAGCGGCATGATGAACATGGTGTTGATGCCCGCAAGCAGCGCGCAGGAGGCGGACGCGCGCGCGATCTCCTCGCGCGCCATGCAGACCAAAGTCAGGTTGCCTTCGGGTCCGCCGTATTTCTCCGGCACCCACAACTGCAGCAGCCCCATGTCGCCATAGATGGGAACCAGCTCCGCCGGGAAGCGTCGGTTCTCGTCGATCTCGGCGGCGATGGGTGCGACGTGGCGCTCGACCATGCGGCGGATGCCGTCGCGGAAAGCAAGCTGTTCTTCGGTGAAGTACATGAGGCGCTCCTGCGTTGACCCGGCCCTCTGAATGGCCCTTGCACTCAAAGGTTCTACCATTTATAATATTGGCAATTACCCCCATGTGTCAAGACAAAGGATCGAAATGAGTGATTATTCGCGCTACCAATGCCTCAAGATCGAAAAAGCCAACCGACTTGCAACGGTAACCCTGAACCAGCCGGAAACCGGCAACCGGATCGAACATCGCTTCCACATGGAACTGCAGGACATCTGGGCCGACCTGGCGCGGGACGGCGAAGTCAACGCAATCCTGCTCACCGGCTCCGGCAAGTACTTCAGCGTCGGCGGGAACATCAAGGGAATGCAGGACCGCCCCGGGGGCGACGTGTTCGAAGCGGGCGCGATGCTTGAGCCCAGCGGCGGGCGCCGCATCGTGCAGAACATCCTCGACTGCGAGCAGCCGATCATCTGCGCCATCAACGGCGATTGCATGGGGCTCGCCGCCACCGTCGCGTTGCTATGCGACATCACCGTGGCCGCGGAAACCGCGCGCATCGCCGACCCCCACGTCAAGATCGGCCTGGTCGCGGGCGACGGCGGCGCGGTCATCTGGCCCATGTTGATAGGCCCGAACCGTGCCAAGGAATTCCTGATGCGCGGCAACCTTATCAACGGCGTCGACGCCGCGAGGATGGGGCTGGTGAATTACGCCGTACCGCAGGATCAGGTGTTGCCGAAGGCGCGCGCGCTGGCGCAGGAGCTTGCCGACGGCCCGACCTGGGCGATCCGCTGGACCAAGCTATCAGTCAATAAGGCGATCAAGGAACAGTTCAACTTGATCATGGATACCTCCTACGCCCTGGAGATGTCGACCTTCCAGACCAGCGACCATCGCGAAGCGGTAAAGGCATTCGTCGAGAAGAGGAAGCCGCGCTTCACCGGCAGATAGCGGGAACACGCAAAAGCAGTATTTGACGTCCTCCGATTGACAGCCACGGCCTGCCGCGATAAGCTGGCAATGGTTGAACCAAAAGCATATTGATTGAGGAGTTGATCAATGGGGCCGCTGGCCGGACTGAAAAGCGTTGAATTCGCGGGCGTCGGTCCGGCGCCGATGTGCGTGATGCTGTTGGCCGAAATGTCAACGACTCGGGCGCAGCCTTTTACAACGTGTACCAGTGTTCCGATGGTCAAGGGATATCAATTGCAGCGGTGGAGCATCGATTCTTCGGCGAACTCTTGTCGCGCATAAGCGGGCGTCGGCGGTGCGCAGACGCCTTGGTCATCAATGGCGGTTAAGCTCGTAAATAGGAGGCATATGAAAATCGCAATAGCTGCAACGGTATTCGCGCTGTTCGCCAGCATGACGGCTCATGCACAACAAGATTATCCCAATCGGCCGATAAGACTGATTGTTCCGTTTACGGCCGGGTCCACGTCGGACATCAGCGCGCGTCTGATCGGCCAGAAGATCAGCGAGTCGCTCGGACAGCCGGTCTTGGTCGAGAACCGGCCCGGCGCCAGCGGCACGATCGGGATGCAGGCGGTCGCCAAGAGCAAGCCGGACGGATACACGCTCGCCGTGGGGAGTGTCTCCTCGACCGTGGTTCCGCAGGTGCTCATGAAAACGCCCCCATTCGAGCTGTTGCGGGATTTCGTTCCAGTCGCGCTGATCGCCAGTACCGCCCTGGTATTGGTGGTCAACAAGGACTCACCGGCGAATTCGGTCCAGGACCTGGTCGCGGAGGCGAAACGCGAGCCGGGAAAAGGGACCTACGGGAATTCGGCCGGTCTGTATCAGTTGTGCATGGAGTTGTTCAAGCTGCAGGCAGGGATCGATCTGCTGGCGGTCGGGTACAAAGGCCCTGCCGATGCGGCCACGGATCTGATCGCAGGTCGCCTGACGGTGATGCCTGATTCGCTCGGGGCGGCCACGCGCAATATCCAGGCCGGCCGCACCAAGGCATTGGCGGTGCTGAGCACCAACCGCTCGGCGGCGCTGCCGGGGGTGCCGACCATGACTGAACTCGGCTACAAGGACTTCGATTTCAACGGCTGGATCGGCATTCTGGCTCCGGCGGGAACGCCGGACGCGATCGTGCAGAGGCTCAACCTGGAGATCAACCGCGCGGCCGCTTTGGACGAGGTGAAGCAGAAATTTACCAATATGGCGCTGGATGCGGTTAGGAGTACGCCGCGGGAGTATGCCGAGACGCTTGCGCGCGAGACCGCAAAATACGCCAAGATTGTGAAGGACGCGAACATTGAGCGGCAATAGACGCAACGGGGGATAGTGACCTGCCCGGCACGGCGAAAGCCTGCTGCAATACGCATTTGGCAACGGGCTGTTAGACCAACGCAACTTTGTTACACAGGAAAACCGGAAATGGGTCCATTGCATGGATTGAAAGTCGTGGAGATGGCGGGGCTTGCACCCGGCCCGTTTTGCGCAATGCTGCTCGCCGACATGGGGGCGGAGGTGTTGCGCATCGAGCGGCCGGGCAACGGGGAAGGGGTTCACGATCCACGTTTCTTACTGCTGAACCGCAGCCGGCGCTGCGTAGCCGTAGACCTGAAGTCGGCAGACGGTGTGTCCATGATGAAGCGCTTGCTGTCAAAAGCGGACGCTTTCATCGAGGGCTTCCGGCCCGGGGTGATGGAGCGGCTTGGTCTCGGGCCCGATGTCTGTTTAAAGGTAAATCCGCGGCTGGTCTATGGGCGCATGACCGGGTGGGGACAGGATGGCCCGCTGGCCAACGCGGCCGGGCATGACCTCAATTACATCGCTCTTACCGGCGCGCTGCATTCGATCGGGCGCAAGGGCGAGCCGCCCACTATCCCGCTCAATCTGGTCGGCGATTTCGGCGGCGGCGGGCTTTATCTCGCGTTCGGCATTGTTTGTGCGCTACTCGAGGCAGTGCGGTCCGGGCAGGGACAGGTGGTGGATGCGGCGATGGTCGATGGCGCGGCATCCTTGATGACCTATATGCACGGCCTGCGCGCCGAAAAGAGCTGGAGCGATACGCGCGGCGAGAACCTGCTCGACGGGGCCTCGCCGTGGTATCAGGTGTATGAGACGAAGGACGGGCGCTATATCAGCGTTGCGGCTGGCGAGAAAAAGTTCTACCAGGAGCTGCTGCGGCTCACCGGGCTGGACAAGGAGAACCTGCCAAGCCGGGACGAACGTGCCAACTGGCCGGTGCTGCGCGCCCGCCTCACCGAGGTATTTCGCGGAAAGTCGCGCGACGAGTGGTGCGCACTGATGGAAGGGAGCGATGTCTGTTTCGCGCCGGTATTGACCATTCCCGAAGCGATCGCGCATCCGCACAATCGGGCGCGCGGCACGTTTGTGGAAGTGGAGGGCGTCGCGCAGCCAGCGCCGGCGCCGCGTTTCAGCCGTTCACGTCCGGAAAAGCCGCGGCCGCCGGCAGTGCCCGGCGCGGATTCCGCAGGTGCGCTGACAGGGTGGGGGTTCGAGGCGCAGGAAATCGCGGCGCTGCGCCAGCACGGCGTTATCGGATAGATTTCTTCGCGCTGCCGTCGGCGCGCTTGCCCCGCGGCGGCGCGACGGCTGCGGGCTTCAGCGGCTGCGATGCGGGTCCGCGTTCCTTGGCCAGCATGCGATCCACCAAGGCGTCGACGAAAATCGACCCGATCTCCGCGGGACCGTAGCGGCCGTTGGGTTTCCACCATAAGGGCAGGCCGTTCAGCGCACCGTAGATGATCTTCACTGCAATGCTGCTATCGATATTGGCGAGCGAGCCGTCAGCGATGCCCTGTTCGATAATGCTGCGTAGTATTTGCTCGTGGCGGTCGCGCAGCTCGAGGCATTGCTTCAAATGCCGCGACGTCAGCGAAGCCTTGTCGGTCACGAAGAGGTTCCCGATGTAGGGCGCCTCGACTATCGCCTGAACCTGGAGGCGGATCGCGGCGCCCAGCCGCTGCGCGGCGGGCGCGCCATCCTGCTTCAGCGCGAGCAGGGGTTCCAGCGACCGCTTCAGATTCATCGCCAGCGCCTGGAACAGTATGTTTTCCTTGTTCTTGAAGTAGTGATACAGGCTGCTCTTCTTCAGCTTGACCGTCTTTGCGATATGCTCGGTCGTCGATTGCCGGTAGCCGACCTCGGAAAAGACGCGGGCGGCCTGCCTGAGAATCTCCAGCTCGAACTCGGGCCGGTTGGGATCAATGGGTCTAGACATTTTTCTGTTGGAGCTATCCAATGAGTTGGTCGATTGCTCAGCGCTTGTGACGCTTTAACTGCCTGAAATCGAACACGCCGGGCGATGAGCGCGGATCATGTCCGGCCGGGAAGATCTTTCCTTTCTGCACTTTCTGCGTCTGCGTGAGCGGAAGCGACTCGAGAAACAGGATCCAGCCGGGCGCCTTGTAGTACGCGAGCTTGTCGAGACACAGGTCGAACAGCCGCCGCGCCAGCGCGGCATCGGCAACGACGCCGGGCTGCACCACGATACAGGCGAAAACTTCTTCTTGCCGGGTTTCATCGGGCGCGGCAATGGCAGCCGCATAGGCGACACCGGCATCGGCCTGCAACACGGCCTCGACCTCGCCGGCTGCGATGTTCTCGCCCGAGCGCCGGATAATGTTCTTTTTCCGGTCGACGAAATACACCATGCCGTCGTCGCCTTTGCGCACGACGTCGCCGGTATGAAACCAACCGCCGCGCCAGGCCTCTTCGGTTGCCTCGGGATCATTCAGATAACCCGCGAAGAAGCCGCGACGCGGGTTCGTGCCGGCGCTGCGGACCAAGAGCTGCCCCGGCATTCCCGCAGGGACCTCCTCGTCCATTTCGCCGACGATTTTCATTTCAAAGTCGCGCATCGGTTTTCCGATTGCGCGCTGGCCGATCTTGCGCGGCTCGCGGTCGTCCGCAGTGAACCTTCCGATCTCGGTCATGCCCCACACCTCGATATTGGGAAAGCCAAAGCGCTTCTCGAACTCAGCATGCAGACTGGGCTCGATTCCTGCGCCCAGGCCCCATTTGACATGATGCATGCGCTCTTCCGGGACTACCGGTTGATTCAGCAACGCCGCGGGAACGAGCCCGATGTAATGCACAATCGTCGCCCGGGTCGAGATGACTTCCTGCCACCAGCGTTGCGCGCTGAAGCGTCCCGGCATGATCAGGCATCCCCGGGTCATCAGCATCGTCATCGGACACAGGCAGCCTGCGGCGACGTGATACACGGGCAGCGGGTTCAACAGTCGCTCCTCGCCTGGCTTGAGCTTGAAGCAGCTTTCCGGTTCCAGTCCAAAATCAATGTACCACTGCGCGAACAGCATGAAGTGCTCGTTGGTCAGGATACATGCCTTCGGCCTTGCAGTCGTTCCCGAGGTATAGAGAAGTGCCGCTTCCGCGCGTGTTCCCTCGTCGGCATGCTTGCAGGCAGTGCGGGCATCCGGCAGGCGTGACGGCCAGGATTCGGCGATGACAACGGGTGGGCGGTCCTTGGCAATGGCGCTCGCTTCACGGCCCAGGTCAACGCGCGACTCGCGGCAGACGATCAAGTCCGCGCCAGAGTGATCGAGCAGGTAGCGTAGCTCCTCCGGCCGGAAATCGGGATTCACCGGAACCTGGCTGATGCCGAGCGCATTGAGGGCAAGAAAATGGATGAAATGATCCGGCCTGTTTTCCAGCAGCAGTGCCACCCGGTGTCCGGCACCATAACCTGCGGCTCGATAAGCGCCGGCTATTTCTTCCACCTGCCGCGCAACCTGCGCGTAGGTCAGTTCCAGTCCTTCCGGTGCGTAGTCGCGGCCGGCGGGAACGCACAGGAATGCGTTGTCCGGTGCGGCCGCGACGCTCGCCTGGAATATTTCGTACACGGTCCGATGCATAGCGCTACTCCTGAGGCACGACCAGGCCGAAGATCGGCTGCGCAGCCTTGACTTGTTTTGGATCAACCATTGCTTGACAGCCGCTCAGACGCAGTTTAGCATTAATTAAACCGTCTGTTCGTTCGATTAACACGCCTCAACGAGGAGTCCGGCATGAACAAAGTGAACAACGAGGACCAGTATTCGCCCGCGCGCATTGCGGACCGCATGGCCATCCAGGACGCGATGTACCGCTGGTGCCGCGCGGTCGACCGGCTCGACTACGAGGGCATGCGCGCAGCGTTCCACCCGGACGCGACCGACAATCACGGCATTTTTTCCGGCAGCGCCGATGGATTGGTCGAATGGATACGCGAGCGCCACAAGGGGATTCCGTTCTCCAGTCACGCCGTCAGCAATATGCTGATCGAGTTTGCCGGGCCGGATCTCGCGCTGGTCGAAACCTACGTGCGCACCCTGCAGCGCTATCCTGCCGAGGCGGCGGCGAGTCTGGCGCAACTATCCGGCGGTGAGCTCGGAAAAGGGGCGTTCGGCGTGGACCTGATGACCAGTTCCAGATACCTCGACCGTTTCCAGCGCCGCAATGGTGAATGGCGCATCTGGCGGCGCGTCCTGATACAGGACTGGAAGCAAATGATCGATGTGGCGCAGAACGCGCCCAAGGCGCTCTCAGGGTGGACGGTGGGGCGACGCGACAAGGACGACCCCGTATACGTAGCGCGGCGCGAGCTGGGGCTGGAATCTTGATGATTTCCCCGGCGCGCTCGGCGGTAGCCGAACAGCATTGTTCGTTTGATTAACCGGCAGGGTCCGGGCGCCCTGCTCACTGCAAGGATGAGCATGAAATGATACTGACCCCGAGGCAGCAGAAATTCAGGGATGCGGCGCGCAAGCTCGCCGACGAGCAGTTGAGCAAGGATGCGGCGCGCATCGACAAGGAAGCGGCTTTCCCCGAGGCAGGTCTGCGCGCGATGGCCGAACTCGGCCTGTGCGGCATGACGGTGCCCAAGGAATACGGCGGCGAGGATCTCGACGCGCTGGCGATCTGCCTGGTCACCGAAGAGCTGGCGCGCGGTTGCCCTTCGACCGCTGCGGTGCTGATGGCCTATGTCATCGGCATTCAGCCGCTGGTGCAGTTCGGCACGCCGGCGCAGAAGCAGGCCTACCTGCCGGATCTGGCAAAGGCGAAGCGCAGCATCTGCTTCGCGGTTACCGAGGCGCACACCGGTTCGGACGTGTCGGCGATCAGCACCACTGCGCAGCGCAGCGGCGAAGGCTGGGTGCTGAACGGCATCAAGTGCCTGATCGGAAATGGCGTCGGCGCGGATCTTTGCATAGTGGCGGCCAAGACCGATCCTGCTGCCGGTCACAAGGGCGTATCTGTGTTCGTAGTCGAGACCGCCACCCCGGGGTTTTCGACTTCGGCAGTCTACGAAAAAATGGGCATGCGCGGCACCACCACCGCCGAACTGACGCTGAAAAACGTCAAGGTTCCGGCAACCGCATTGGTCGGCGAAGTCGGCAAGGGTTCCGGCTATCTGCTCAAAACACTGGACCTCGCGCGTCTGACGTTGGCGGCCGAAGCCATCGGCCTTGCGCAAGCCGCACTGGAGGAGTCGGTCGCTTATGCCAAGCTGCGGGTCACATTCGGCAAGCGCATCGCGGAGTACCAGGGGATTCAGTTCATGATCGCGGACATGGCGACGTCCGTGTATGCGGCGCGCACGATGCTGCATGACGCGTGCGCATTGCACGACCGCAACGAACCGTTCAACGTAGAAGCCTCGATGGTCAAGCTGTTTGCCTCGGAAATGGCCGGTCGCGTGACGGACCTCGCAGTACAGATTCACGGCGGTTGGGGCGTAGTCGATCGGCCCAAAGTGGAGCGCCTGTTCCGTGACGCCCGCTACACGAGGATCTGGGAGGGAACTTCCGAAATACAACGCCTGATCATCTCGCGCTGCGTTCTCGACAAGGGCGGCAAGTAGAGGCACTGCCTGGCGTCTGATCGCCGGCGCATTCTTGTCCGGCGCGATGTCGCAATTCTTCCGCGTCGCCAACGCGCGGCGGCATGGCTGTTGACAGTGGCATCGGGAGCAACTTTGCGTTGAAGGAGACCGGTATGGGCGAGAAGCGAATCGCGGTGGTAACCGGCGCTGCCAGCGGCATCGGGCTGGCTATTGCCGAATGGCTGGCGCGTGCGCAGATGCGCGTGCTGTTGGTCGACCGGAGTTCCGCCGTGCATGAGCGTGCACGCGAGCTCGCGAACAAGGGCTTTCAAGCGGTCGCACACCTCGCGGACTTGTCGCGCGAGGACGAAATTCTTGGCGTCGCCAAGCATGTCAAGGCGAGCACGGGAAGGTGCGATGTGCTGGTGAACAATGCCGGCGTGCATCCGAAGAACAAGGGCGACAGATTCAGTTTGCCGGAGATAGGCTTTGCGGACTGGGAAGCGGTTCTGCGAGTGAACCTGTCCGCGCCCTTCCTGCTGTGCCGGGAGTTGGTGCCGCTGATGCAGGCGAACGGCTGGGGCCGAATCATCAATATCGCTTCGCGCGCGGGCCGGACGTATATCGCGCCAGCCGGCGTGCATTACTCCGCCTCGAAGGCAGGACTGATCGGAATGACGCGGCAGATCGCCGGCGACTATGCCCGCTTCGGCATTACCGCGAACTGCATCGCACCGGGCCGGATCGAAACGCCACTCTCCAGCCAATCATCGCCCGGCATCATCGAAAAGGCGATTCAGGGCATTCCGGCAGGTCGCCTGGGGACGCCGGAAGAAGTTGCGGCCGTCGCGGGTTTTCTGGCGTCCGAAGGCGCTGCCTACGTGACCGGCATCGTGGTGGACGTGAATGGCGGCGTGTTCATGGCCTGATCGCACAACCTGAACCGCATTTCGATCAAGGAATCATGAATTGGGACCAATTCGCACGTTTCGTGTCATTTCTGCGACCGAGTCGGCGCCGGGCGCGTATTTGAAATTGGCAGATACAGAACGGCTCTAGGAGCCGTTGCAGCGATCCAAGGGACCATTGATGAAAGCGTTGCTGTGCAAGAAATTTGGACCACCTGAATCGCTGGTGCTCGAACAGGTGGAATCGGTCGCGCTCGACGCGCGGGATGTCAGGGTAGCGGTGCACGCGGCAGGACTGAACTTTGCCGACACATTGATGATTGCGGGCCAATACCAGGTCAAACCCGGCATGCCCTTTAGTCCCGGCATGGAAATGGCTGGAGTCGTCACCGAGGTCGGGTCAGGCGTCACCCGTGTCAGAAAGGGCGATCGCGTGATGTCGACGTGCGTATACGGGGGATTTGCCGAAGAACGATGCATTTCAGAAGACATGGTATTTCCCATACCGGACGAAGTGAGCTTTACAATCGCAGCCGCATTTCCCATTACCTATGGCACGACCTACCATGCTCTGACGGATCGAGCCGCACTGAAGCCTGGCGAATGGCTGTTGGTTCATGCGGCCAGTTCTGGAGTGGGGCTCAACGCAGTGGAACTCGGCAAGTTGATGGGCGCGAAGGTCATCGCCTGCTCAAGCACTGATGAAAAACTTCAGATTATCAAAGGCTACGGTGCCGACGAGGTCATCAACTATACCCAGGAAAATATTCGCGATCGGGTACTGGCTGTAACCGCGGGGCGCGGCGCCGATGTCATTTTCGATCCGGTCGGCGGCGATGTGTTCGACGAATCGCTGCGCTGCATTGCCTGGGAGGGCAGACTGCTTGTGGTCGGATTTGCTGCGGGACGGATTCAGCAGATTCCGGCGAATCATGTGCTGCTCAAGGAATGTCAGATCGTGGGTGTGAACACCGCCCAGTTCATCAAGCACAAACTCGAGGAATACCGCAGCCGCTTCACCATGATGCTGCGTTGGACGGCGGAAGGAAGATTGCGGCCGCTGATCTCGGCGACGTACCCCCTGGACCAGGTGCCGCAGGCGATGGCGGTGGTGATGGCGCGCTCGGTCACGGGGAAAATCGTGATTGCCATCCGATAGCAAGGCGCACGTATGAACCAACCATATCAAGCCTCCGGCTTCGCCGGGGGCAATTCAACTTGAAGGAGAGTCCACGATGCGCTGGAAACACAAGCCCGAAGGTTCCAACTGGGGCGAATTCGGAGTAGACGACCAGATCGGTCGCATGAACCTGGTTACGCCGCAGCGCCGGCTGGCCGCCGTGCGCGAAGTTACCGAAGGCATTGCATTTTCGCTTAGCCTGCCGCTGGACTATCCCGGTGGTGCCAATCTGGTGCCGAGTCGGCGTGCGCCGCGCATCGAGGCCACGAGGCGTGCCACCGGCGAGCTCTGCTACAACTTCTGCTTCTCCTGCCAGAACCGTTCGCTGTTCGACGTGACCTCGGACGATGCGGTGACGATCTGGACGCAGTACTCGACGCAATGGGATGCGCTCAGCCACTGGGGTCAGGAGTTCGACGCCGATGGCGACGGTGTGGCCGAGGTGGTCTACTACAACGGCTGGCGCGGGGGTGAGCATGTGCTGGGCGCCGACCAGGCTGGCGGCCCTTGCGCGCGCAAGCTGGGCATGGAATCGCTCGCGGAAACCGGCGTCCAGGGGCGCGCTGTGCTGGTGAACCTGGCTGACGCATACGGTGAGCAACCGGTTCACGTCGGTTACGACGCGCTGATGCGGGTGCTGGAGCGGCAAAAGACCAGTGTGCAGGCCGGCGACTTTCTCTGCCTGTACACCGGCTGGGCCGACCTCGCCCTGGCGATGAACAAGCAACCGGATTTCGACAAGCTGAGGAACGCCTGCGCGGTGCTCGACGGCAAGGATAGGGCTTTGCTGAACTGGATCACCGACTGCGGCCTGGTTGCGATCTGCGCCGACAACCTCGGTGTCGAGGCCCTCGTTTCGGCGGCAATGGCCGGAGGAGGGGAGAAGCATTCGATGATGCCGCTGCACGAGCACTGCATTTTCAAGCTTGGCATCTTTCTGGGCGAAATGTGGTATTTCGGCGAACTCGGCCCGTGGTTGCGCAAACACGGCCGCAGCCGTTTCCTGCTGACCGCGCCGCCGTTGCGCCTGCCCGGGCTTGTCGGCTCGCCGCCGATGCCGGTGGGCACGGTATGAGAGCCCGTGAATTTTTCGATTTTGGCGACGGCTTTGACGCTGGCGTGATCTGGCGAAGCGAGCCCCGCAATTCGAATCCACTGCCGGTCATACAACAAGGAGTTGTCACATGGAATTACAGCAGAAAGTGGCGATCGTTACAGGCGCCGGGCGGGGCATCGGTCGCGCCATCGCATTGCGTCTGGCGGCGCAGGGCGCGGACGTCGTGGTCTCCGCCCGTGATCTTGCGCGCGCAGAGCGGTACGGCGAGGAGCTGAGCGCGCCTACGGTGCCCGACGAAATCCGGGCGCTCGGCCGCAGGAGCATCGGATTCGACGGCGATCTTTGCAGCCGTGACGTCGCGAAGGCACTCATCGAACGCACGCTGGAGTCCTTCGGTCGCATCGACATTCTGGTAAACAACGTCGGCGGCGCGCTTACGCCGGTCGAGCGCAGTAAGGCGTCCGTGATGCCCGATGAGGACATCGAGTACATGCTGAAGCTGAACCTGTTGAGTGCCGTCTACTGCTGCCAGGAGGCTTTGCCATCGATGCGTGCGCGCAAGGCCGGCAGCATCGTCAACATCTCGTCGCGGGCGGGGCTCGATCCGTCGCAACGCCAGGGCCGGCTCGCGCCATATGGAATCGCCAAGACGGGGCTCATTCAGTTCACACGGTTCCTCGCGCATGACGTCGGCCCGGACAATATCCGGGTCAACTGCGTTGCTGCAGGCGCGATCGCGACGGCGCGCATCGTCCAGTCGGCCAAGGCGCGTGGCATTTCGACCGACGCCGACCTCGAGATTATTCCGCTGCGGCGCTTGGGCACCGCTGACGAGGTCGCGTCAGTGGTGCAGTTCTTCGCGTCCGACATGTCGGCCTACGTCACCGGGCAGTGCCTGTCGGTGTGCGGTGGCACCGTTCTGACGCCGTCGTAAGGCGACGTCCTGATCGTGGACCTGTCGGTGCGCACGGCTTGGGATCGGCCGGTCGAAAATCCTTGGGGCCATGTCTGGTCGACACTGGCCAAGCCACCGCGAAACCTACCCAACTTGACTATTGGAGCAGATGGATGAGCAATGAACAGAAATCAACGCCCCCTGGGCCGCTTGCCGGAGTGCGCGTCATAGACTTTTCCATCATGATGGCCGGGCCCTATTGCACGCGTTTTTTGGCAGATATGGGCGCGGAAGTGATCAAGGTGGAACCGCCGGAGGGGGACTACATCCGCACGCGCGAGCCGCTGCGAAATGGCCATAGCGCATATTTCGGACACATTAACTGCGGCAAGCGCAGCATTGCGCTGGACTTGAAAAATCCGGCTGCGATCGAGGCGGCGATAGGCTTGGTGGCGAAGGCGGATGTCGTCGTCGAGAACTTTCGGCCGGGGGTCATGAAGCGCCTCGGGTTGGGCTACGAAAAGCTTGCTGCGGTCAATCCGAAGCTCGTTTACTGCGCGATCTCTGGATTCGGGCAGAGCGGCCCGGCCGCTGATCGTCCCGCCTACGCGCAGGTTGTGCAAGCATCGTGCGGCTACGACCTGGCCTTCATGAATTATCAGGATAATCAGGACCGTCCGCCCAACAGCAACATCTTCCTGGCCGATGTTCTGGCGAGCTCCTTTGCTCTGTCAGCGGTTTTGGCGGCACTCCGTCAACGCGACCATACGGGCAGGGGCCAGTTCATCGATCTCGCCTTGATTGACAGCATGATGAGCGTTTTCCCCTATGAATTCCAGGAGGCGCAGTTTCCCGCGAAAGAACGAAGGCAGGTCTACAAGCCTGTACGGGCAGCCGATGGTTTTGTCATCATCTGTCCGACGACGCCGAAGAACTTCGAAACCCTGTGTGAAACGACCGGCCACCCCGAGTGGAAATCGGATGAGCGCTTCGCCACCGGCACCGCGCGGGTCAAAAATTGGTCCGAACTGATGCGGCTGGTGGAGCAGTGGACGAGCGTGCGCCCCGCCAAGCAGTGTGAGGACACGTTCATGGCCGCCGGGATTCCGGCGGCGACTTACCGCACGATCCGGGAAGCGATGCAGGATCCGCATTTTGCTCATCGAGGCAGCTTTGCCACTGTCGCGGATGCGGGTGGTGAGTTCCTCGTGCCCAATCTGCCGTTTCAAATGTCAGAGGCGCGAGTGCAGGCGCAGTCCTATGTGCCGGCCATCGGCGGAGATACCGAGGCCGTACTTAGGGAATTGCTCGGGATGAGCTCGGAACACGCAAAGGCTCTCTCGCAACCCTATAGCAGGGGCGTTGATTCTGGAACAGCATGATCCGCGCTGCGTTGAGTCTGCGCGAGCCGAATATTAAACGGTATGCAAGCAGGAATTAATTCAAGGAGAGCATCGCCCATGGACGCATTTGATCTTTCCGGGAAAGTCGCGATCGTCACCGGCTCGAGCCGCGGCATTGGCCGCTCTATCGCGGAGCACCTCGCCCGGGCGGGGGCCAAGGTGGTCGTTTCCAGCCGCAAGGCGGAGGCCTGTGAGGTGGTCGCGCGGTCGATCCGGGAGGAGGGCGGCGAAGCGATCGTGGTCCCGGCCAGCATCTCTGATCGCGCGGCGCTGGAGAATCTGGTGAAACGCACGCGCGAGCAGTGGGGGCGCATCGACATCTGCGTCGCCAACGCCGCGAGCAGCCCCTACTACGGATCGCTCACGCGCATTCCCGACGAAACTTTCGAAAAACTCATGCGCAACAACGTCCTCGCCAACATCTGGCTGTCCAATTTGGTGATCCCGGAGATGGCGGAACGCCGCGACGGAAACTTCATGGTCGTTTCCTCCATCGGCGCGTTCAGAGGCCACAAAGACCTGGGGGCGTATTGCATTTCGAAGGCGGCGGACATGCAGCTCGTGCGCAATCTGGCAGTGGAATGGGGGTCGCGCAATGTGCGCGTAAATTGTATCGCGCCAGGTCTGATCAAGACCGACTTCGCCCGTGCCGCCTGGGAGAGCCCGGAGGCGTTGGAACGAACCAACAAAAGGACGCCGCTGTGCCGAATCGGAGAGCCTGACGATGTGGGCGGAATAGCGGTATTTCTTGCGTCGCGCGCGGGCGCGTATATAACCGGACAGTCGATCGTGGTGGACGGCGGATTCACGATTGGTCAGTAGTCAAATGTCTGGATACTTTCGGAGATGATTTATGAATCGATTGAGTGGCAAGGTTGCGTTTGTGACGGGTGCCGGCGGTGTCATTGGCAGAGGAATCTGCCTGACCCTTGCGGCGCAAGGCGCCGCCGTGGCGTGTGTGGATCTGGATGAGGCAAGCAGCGCCGAAACCGTGCGCGAGGTCACCAGGGCAGGCGGCGTGGCACGATCCTATGTAGCCGACTTGTCCGATCGGCAGGCGGCACACGCAGCGGTCAAGCGGGTCGACAAGGAACTGGGCGGGCTCGACGTGCTCGTCAACAATGCCATGTGGATCAGCTATGACGCCGTAGAGGATGTGAGCGAGGAGACCGTCGATAAAATGTTCGGGGTCGGACTACGGGCAGTCATCTGGACCATTCAGGCGGCGGTCGGCCCACTCGGCAGGCGCGCGGGCTCGATTATCAACGTCGCGTCCGTTGCGGCGATCCGTGGTACGGAAAAGCGCATCGTCTATTGCACCGTGAAGGGTGGTCTCAACGCAATGACCGTTCAGTGCGCGGTGGAGCTTGGACCGCGCGGTATCAGGGTAAACGCAATCGCGCCCGGCCTGGTGCTGCACGCTGGCAGCGAGCGCAGGCTCGGGCCCAAATTGATCCAGCTGCGCAAGGATACAACACCCCTCGGGCGTTTGGCGACCTCGGACGACATGGCCGCGGTGGTCCTGTTTCTTGCAAGCGATGACAGCCGTTTCGTCACCGGCACGCTGATCCCCGTGGATGGCGGTCGGCACCTCTGCTATTAGACAAGGGGACTTACACGGTGAAAGCGATCGTATGCAAGGCCTACGGCCCGTCTGAAACCTTGAGCTTCGAGGAAGTTGGCGACGCACCTGCTCCGGCAGCCGGCCAGGTCCTGGTCAGGGTTGCAGCGGCGGGCGTCAACTTCCTCGATACGCTGATCATCGAAGGCAAGTATCAGGTCAAGCCACCGACGCCGTTTTCGCCGGGTGCCGAGGTCGCCGGCGTAATCGCGGCGATCGGCAGCGGGGTATCCGGCTTCTCCATCGGCGACCGGGTCCTCGCCATCACTGGTTACGGTGGTTTTGCGGAATACGTGGCGGTCGACGTATCGGGCAGGGTGTTGCACCTGCCCGATACCATGGATTTCGCCACCGCGGCCGGCTTCGGTATCGCCTACGGCACATCCCTTTACGCGCTGCGCGAACGCGGCCAGCTTCGTGCGGGCGAGACGCTGCTGGTCCTGGGGGCCGGTGGCGGTGTCGGGATCACAGCCTGCGAGATCGGCGCCGTGCTGGGAGCGCGGGTGATCGCTGCGGCAAGCACCGCGGAGAAGCTCGCGAACGCCGTGCGCGCAGGTGCAAGCGTGACGATCAACTACCGGGAGGAATCGATCAAGTCGCGAATCAAGGCGCTAACCGGCGGCGAAGGGGTGGACATGCTCTACGATCCCGTCGGCGGGGATCTGTTCGACGAGGCCATGCGCTTGGTCGGATGGAATGGGCGCATCGTCGTGGTCGGATTCGCCAGTGGCCGAATTCCTCAGCTGCCCGCGAACCTGCTGCTATTGAAGGGGATCTCCGCGATCGGCATCCGCCTGGGTGGATTCAGGGAGCGTGAGACCGACGCGCACAAGGCCATGTTCGAAGACCTGTTCCGCTGGCATGCCGAAGGGAAGCTGCATCCTCAGATTTCCGTGAAGGCGCCACTTGAGCAGGCAGCCCAGGTCCTCGCCGCGGTCGCGCAACGTGAAGTGCTGGGAAAGGCAGTGCTTACCGTGGGTTAGTCGCTTGCGGCAACAGGGCAATTGCGCCGCTTCGGCGCTGGCGCCGGCGCACGCAGCAGCGACTTGGGATTAGCCCATGCATTTGGATCAACCATTGCTTGACAGACGCCTGGATGCGTCTTAGTATTTATTAAACCGTCTGTTCGTTCGAGTAATTAGCCAGCAGAATCCGGCACAACGCCGCTGTGCGCTGCGTGTTCCGCGGGAAGCCAAACATCGGCTTTCGCGCCCACGCAGCGGAGTTTCAGGCATGCGGCGCGAAACTGGACGCACGAGGAGGAAGTTTCCAAGTGGAGAGGGAATTTGTCGGGAATCTGCCCGGCCATCATGCCGCCCACGCGGCCCGCTATAAGCGGCTCGCGTACTGGAGCGCCGAGGCGGTGCCCAATATTCTGGGTGCAGCCGCGGGCGACAACCCGGCGAAGATCGCACTGGTCGATCGCGATAACACCGTTACCTACGCAGAACTCGATCGCATCGTGCGCCGGCTGGCCGCCGGCCTGCACGCATCCGGGGTGCGCAGGGGAGACATCGTTGCGCTTCAGCTGCCCAATTGGAAGGAGTTTGTCTACTTTCAGCAAGCTGTGGCCAAGATCGGTGCGATCTATCTGCCGCTGATTCCCCAACTGCGCGCACGCGAAATGGAGTACATCCTCCGGGAGAGCAAAGCCGTGGCGGCCGTCGTTCCGGCGAGCTATCGCGACTTCGATCACGCGGCCATGCTCAAGGGTCTGCGCCCGAAGCTTCCAGCGCTGCGCGATACCTATGTAGTCGGCGGATCGGCCCCGAGCGGGACCATTGCGCTTGACGAATTCCTCGGGCGCGAGTGGGAGCGCGAAGCGGGTGCGGCTGTGGAAGACATCGTTGTCTGGCCGGACGAGGTCCGCGCGCTTTTTTTTACCTCCGGCACGGAAGCGAACCCGAAAGGCGTGCTGCATTCGTACAACACGCTCGCCTATCCCTTTCGGATTCATGCGCGCGATTTCCATCTTGCTTCGGGCGACGCAGTGTTCGTATGCAGCCCTGTGGGCCACGCGACAGGCTGTGTCTTCGGGGTGGAATTCGGTCTTTTCCTCGGCGGCAAAATCGTGCTGAAAGACACATGGAATCCGCAAGAGGCGATTGAGCTGATCGCGCGCGAGCGTTGCACGCAGATGTGGGGCGCCACGACCTTCTATTCGGATCTGGTCAACGCGGTGGAGCGTTTCCCCGGCGATCTAAGCTGTCTGCGCCTGCTGTGCTCGGGCGGTGCCCCGATTCCGCGGGAACTCGTCAGGCAGGTACGCGAGCGGATCGGCGGTCAGTTGGTCGCTGCATATGGATCGACTGAGGGGATGAACGTCACCATCAACAGGCTTGACGATCCAGCGGACAAGGTTGCGGGCTCCGACGGGCGCTTCAATCCCGGCATCGACTACAAGCTCGTCGACGAGGCGCGCAAGCGCCAGCTTGCGGGAAGCGCTGGAGAGATCGCCTATCGGGGACCCAACGTGTGTCTGGGCTATCTGGATCCGGAGCAGACGGCTGGTTCTTTCGACGCGGACGGGTACTTCCATAGCGGCGACCTGGGAGTGGTGGACAATGATGGCTACCTGCGGGTCGTCGGGCGGAAGAAGGAAATCATCATACGCGGCGGAGAAAATATCAGTCCCGCCGAGATCGAGGACATTCTCTACCGCCATCCGAAGATCAGCGCCGTTGCCGTATTCGGCCTCCCGCACAAGCGGCTGGGTGAATCCGCCTGCGCAGCGGTCATTCCCAAGCCGGGAGCGACTGTGACCCTGGAAGACGTCACGCAATTTCTGCGCGACCAAGGCGTCGCGAGATTCAAATTCCCGGAACGGATCGAGATTGTGGCTGAATTGCGGCGCACGCCGACCGGCAAGCTGCGCAGAAACGTCCTCCGCGATGACCTGCTCAGGCTGGGCCGATGCGGCGCTTGAGCGAATTTCGCGTGCATTGTCTCCGATGATGACTGAAATCCACAGTGCACTGGAAGCTGCGGAGGCCGGCGACAATAAGCGGTTGTAATTTGGATAGGTGATAGCAGCAGCATCAAGTATGCGTAGTGGGTGGGCCCGCCCGATCTGAAGGTGGAGAGAGACGCGGGGATCGATGCACAAGCATTTCAACACTGAGGAGGGACTGGCATGTTTGCTTTACTTCATAGAGTCATGTTATTGGTCATCCTGGGGCTCTGCACTACGCTGGCCCAGGCGCAGAGCTACCCGTCGAAACCCATCAAGATTGTTGTACAGTTTGCCGCGGGCGGCGGCACGGACATCCTCGCGCGCATTCTCGCGCAGCGCATGAGCGAGCGATTCGGCCAACCGGTGATCGTCGAAAACGTGACGGGCGCGGGCGGATCGATAGGAACGGCCGCGGTGGCAAGAGCGGCTCCGGACGGCTATACACTGTTGCTCGCGCAACCGGGACCCAATGCTGTTGCCCCGAGCATCTACGCCAACCTTGCTTATGATCCCGCGAAAGATTTCGCGCCGATCACGCTTGTGTCCAAGCTTCCGCTTTTTGTCGTCGTAGCCGGGTCGTCTCCGTACAAATCGCTTGCCGATTTGGTCGCGGCCGGCAGGCAAAGCAGCAATCTCAACTACGCCTCGGCGGGGAACGGATCACTCGGGCATTTGAGCGCAGAACTGCTCAACATGGAAGCGAAAACGAAGTTCGCCATCATCCATTATCGCGGCAGTGCCCCGGCAAAAACGGCTGTACTGAGCGGGGAAGCAAGCTTTCATTTCGCTGCCGCGGCTGACGCCATTCCGCAGATGAAGCAGGGGCAGTTGCGTGCACTCGCGCTAACCAGCGACCGGCGCACCTCGCTCGCGCCGGAGGTGCCGACGATGGCGGAGGCGGGGGTCCAGGGCTTCGGCACGAACGTGTGGTATGGCTTTGTCGCGCCGGCGAACACACCGCGGCCGATCATCGAGCGCATTCGCGAGGAAATGCTGAAAATTCTGGCCGAGCCGCCGACCCGGGAACGAATGACCCAGTTGGGGGCCGAGCCGGCGACGAGCACCCCGGAGGAATTTGCGGAGATCATCAAGGCCGACATCGCCAAATACGCGACGGTGGCGAAAGCGGCCGGCATCAAGCCGCAGTGAGTGCGGTGTATCGTTGAAGCGGGGAATCGATCGCGGACGGCAGCAGGCGAGCGGCAGGGCGTGGGCGCGGTGTGTGTGGCGTACCGCGCTCGCACCGCAACAGTCCGCGGCCGCAGCTGGCGCCGCTATTCGAATTGGCGGCATAACCTGAGGAGGCAAAAGTCATGTCCGTAGCTTATCGCCGTTTCAAGAAGTTACTTTGCGCAAGCGCTCTGCTGATGTTCGGCATAGGCACCGCGACAGCGCAGTCGTATCCGAGCAAGCCCATCAAATTCATTTTGGGCTTCAGCGCCGGCGGTCCAACCGACATAGTCGCCCGCGTCGTGGCGAACCACGTGAGCAAGAAATTGGGACAGCCCGTGATCGTTGAAAACCATACCGGCGCCAACGGTATGTTGGCGGCTGCCGAGGTAGCGCGCGCCGAACCCGATGGATACACCGTCCACATCACCGCCTCGAGCACGCTGACGCTCAATCCGCTGACGTACAGTAAGAAGACAATTCAATACAAGGCGGAGGACTTTGCGCCCGTTGCGCTCATGGTGCAGTATCCGTTCGTCTTGCTCATCAATCCGGACAACGAGCGAACGGCAGGGGTCTCAACGCTGGAAGATTTGATTAAACTGGCCCGCAGCAAGCCTAACCATCTCACTTACGGTTCAAGCGGACTGGGTGGCCTGGTACATTTGCTTTTCGAGCGGCTCAATGACATAGCAGGGATCAAGATAACGCATGCACCTTACCGCGGATCTGCAGCGGCGCAGCTAGGTCTGCTGAGGAAGGAGGTCGACGTCGAGGGCGACAATCCGTCTGCCGTGGGACTGGTCAAGGCAGGCAAGCTCAAGGCCATTGCAGTGACTCTGCCGGAGCGCTGGAGGGAACTCCCCGATGTACCCGCCGTTGACGAACTTCCCGGGTTCAAGGGTTACGATATGTCATCCTGGGTCGCGGCAGTTGTTCCTGCGCGGACACCTCCGGCGATCGTAAAGATCCTCTCCGACGCGATCAGCTCTTCAGTCGATGATCCGGCGACGAAAGCGGTGTTGGCGAAGGTGGGCAATGTGCCGATGCTCAATCCGCAACAGTTTGCCGCCAAGATTAAGGCAGAAACCGAGGTGAACGCGGAGATCATCAAGCGAGCGAATATCCAACTCGTTGATTGAGGCTCTATTGAAATTCAAGTGGGTTGCCGCGCATGAGGGTTGATAGCATGGAAGTCGAGTTTGAGGGCAAGTTTCAGCGTTATCCGAACACTTTTTTGACATCGATGTGACAAAGTTTCAGCGTTATCCGAACACTCATGGTGTGCCTTTGAATGGTTTGTTTGGACGAGGGTAATGAATCTCACGCAGCAGCGGATGGTTGTCTGGGTCACGGCGGCGCAGCGCGTAGAAACGGATGCGTTGATGAGTGAAGTCGACTTCACAGCGCACGAGTCGATGCGGCCAATTTGGATCGACAGGGAAGGATCTGCCGAGCAGATCGACGTTGCCGTTCTCAGAGCTGCGGCGCAGGAAGATCATAGTGCCTTTGAGCGCGGCGCTGAGGTTGAGCTTGAAGCCTTTGGGGAGGCTGCGCCGCTTGGGTGCGAGTTCTCTGCGGGCGGCGGTCTTGGCGCGATAGACTGCGATATAACGGGCGGAGACGCTCGCCAGGGTTTCGACATTGGGGAAGTGGTGGCGCTGCCAGACCTTGCTTTGCCACAGCCCATTGAAGCCTTCGATGGCATTCTGGAAGCCCGGCTCGCGCGGTGGGGCGAAGACCGGTACCACCTCCAGCGCCAGACACAACCTGCTGATACGTCCGACGGTGTCGGGGGATCGATGTGTTCCTTGGAATATTGTGGCGTTGTCAAACTGCGCGTAAGTGGGCAACCCGTCACGGCGCCAGCGCTCGACCAAGGCTTGCAGCGTGGCCCGAGCGCTGGGTCGCTCCATGATCCAGGCCTCGGCCAGTGCGCCGTGCAGGCTGGTACTGGTGAGCACATCGATAAGGGGGCCGCCGGCGATCTTCAAGTCCTCGATGAAATCGAAGCTATCGAGTTCGGCTCGCCCACAGGCCAGATCGGGCAGATACCAGCCCTTGGGCGGTGCCGGCCGGCGTTGTCGGTGTACGCCATCAAGTGCGCCGCGACGCACAAGCACTCGGTAAATCGTCACGCGCGAGGGAACTGGCTCACGCGCCTGCTTATGTTGCAAGGCCAAGCCAATGGCGTCGGGTCCGTACTCGCCCAACACGCTCTCTTTACGCAGTACGTTTCGAACACTCAGAATGCGTTGTTCCATGTCGCCAGGCGTGCGGTTCCAGGCCCGGCCAGTCTTGCGACTGTCGAACTGCACCCGGTCGACGCGCTTGCCCCGCGCACGCGCAACCCAGTAGGCCGCCGTGCTCACGCTTACACCGAACTCTCTCGAAACCGATCTCAAGCTTCGCCCCGAGCGAACCGCCTGAACCAACTGACGGCGGCGGCTTTCACGCAAACTTTTTTGGGCATGACTTCTTTACCTATTCAAATCCGAGAACGCTATACCAAGTCAAAGAGTGTTGGAAGCGTGCATGTCTTTCGGCACACCACAGGCCAACGGCGCCGCGCGCGGGGAAACTCCAGTCGCCCTACGGGCTCCTTCCGTTTCCCCGCGCTCCCTTCGTCCATTATTCATCGTGGTGTTCGGATAACGCTGAAACTCAAGTATTCGATTAACGCTGAAACTCGGCCGTGGGGCAAGGAATAGAGTGAAACCCGACAATCGAGCGGCAGTGCTGCCGGCACTCGCGGCTGCGACTGTGGTGTTGTTACGCGACACGGCCGAAGGCATGGAAGTGTTCATGGTCAAACGCCACGGATTGTCGGATGTGCTGGGCGGCGCGTATGTCTTCCCGGGCGGAAAAGTCGACCGCGCTGACACCGATCCGCAGGTGCTGAAGCGGCTTTGCGCGCCGCTTGACGAATTGCAGGCCGCGCTGGCCGAGCCGGAACTCGAAACGGTGAAGGCGGCTGGGTTTTTCGTTGCCGCTTGCCGGGAGACATTCGAAGAGGCGGGTGTACTGCTTGCCGCAGGCGCGACGGCGATGCACCTGGAAGTCGCGCAAAAGCGCGTGCAAGAGGGGCTTCATTTCGCCGAGATCCTCGTCCAGCTGGGCCTGCGGCCCGATTGGGGCAGCGTCGTTCCGTGGTCGCGCTGGATCACGCCGCAGGTGCCGGCAATGATCAACAAGCGTTTCGACGCGCGCTTTTTTGTGGCTGCGGTGCCGCGCGACCAGGAGGCGCGGCACGACAACTACGAGGCGACCGGGAGTTTTTGGCTGCGCCCGCGCAGCGTGCTGGAGCAATTCTGGGCCGGCGAGATCGCCTTGGCGCCGGCGCAAATCATGAGCATGGCCGCGCTTGCGCGCCATAGGAGCGTGGCGGATGTCCTCGCGGCTGCGCGAGGTCGCCGGCCGCCGGTGATTCAGCCGGAACCATTTGCGCACGAGCAAGGGCGCGCAATCGCGTTTCCGGGTAACGAGCGGCATCCCGTCCTCGAGCGTGCCCTTCCGGGACCTTCCTTTCTTGTCTATCGCAACGAGCGTTTCGAGCCGATGGATGGCTTGGAGGCGCTGTTGACATGAGAAATGCGGCCGGTGCCGCGCAATAGTGTGCCGTCCAGAGGTATTATCGTCTCATGACAGATAAAAGAGGACGGGGTCGATACCCGAAACACCCGTGAGTTCGGACAGACGCATCGGCGGCTGGTATTTCGGCTGGAACATCGTGGCCGCGGCGACGATCATCAGCCTGTTGACGGTCGGCATGCGGATGGGCATCGGTCCGTTCTTCCTGCCCATCGCCTGGGACCTGGGCTTCAGCCGCAGCCTGCTTGCGGGTATCGTCGCCATCGGCATGCTCTGCTACGGGATCGGCATGCCGCTGGCCGGGCATCTCGCCGGCACGCGCGGGACCCGGTTCGTGCTCTTGCTCGGCACCGCCATGGTCGTCGTGGCGATCGTGTGGACAACGCTGGCGCGCGACCCGATCAGTTTTCTATTGGCCTTCGGCGTATTGCTGTCGCTGGGCTTTTCGTTCACCAGTTCGGTGGCGCTGACGCCGGTGCTGTGCCGCTGGTTCAAGCGTCAACGCGGCATGGCGCTGTTCTTCATGTCGACGGGTTCGATGGCCGGTATCGCCATCCTGACGCCGGTGTTCGCCTACGCGATCGGCACGGTCGGCTGGCGCAATACCCTGCTCGGCTTCGCGGCAGTGTTCGCCCTGCTGATATTCCCGGCCGCCTGGCTCGTGATTCGCGACGACGCGCCCGCGAGTGCCGATCTGTTGCCCGGGGCGGCGGCCCCGCCGGGCGGGCTGGCGACCTCGGCCGCGGGCCTGAGCTGGCGCCAGGCGGTGTGCACGGGGCCGTTCTGGAAGGTGGCGCTGGGGCTGTTTACTTGCGGCTACAGTATGAATCTGCTGGGCACCCACGGCGTGCCGATGCTGATGGACCATGGCTTCGACTCCATGACCAGCTCCCTTGGCATCGGCATGATCGGCCTGGTGGCGATCTTCAGTACGCTGGCCCTGGGCCGGCTCTCGGATATACTGCCGCGCAAGAACATCCTGGCCGCGATCTATCTGATCCGCGGCCTGGGCTTTTTCGCGCTGCTGCTTGTCAGTACGCGCGGGGAGTTGTATGCGGCGGCGGCGATCGGCGGGCTCGTCTGGGCCGGCAGCGTCGCGCTGTCCTCCGCCATCCTGGCCGACGTCTATGGCACCCGCCTTGTCGGAATACTCTACGGATGGAGCTTTCTGGTCCACCAGGTTGGCGCCATGATCAGCTCCTGGCTCGGCGGTTGGGCCTACGATGCCTACGGCAGCCACTGGATCGCGTTCGGTAGTGCCGGAGCGCTGCTGCTTGCGGCTGCGGCGATTTCGCTGCGCCTGCCGGCGCGGGGCTTCACGCTCTGAAGCACCGTAGCGGGTGTATGCCCATTTCGAATTGCGTCAGCAGGGTGTTGAAAAAGGGGGCACGCCCCCTTTTAAATCCCCCAAATCAGAGGCTGCCGAAAACGCTTCCCTCTGAGAGAACGCATCAGAACACGTATTCCGTGGCAGCGGGAAGCGTCTTTCAACAGCCTGCTAAAGGCGGAGGCGAAGTGGTTGCATGTCAATTTGCAGTGCCTGGGTTCGAGCCGCGATCGGGGAGCTGACCAGGGGTCGCACTCACAGTTAATGAATCGCCGTTTCAGCTGTGCAAGCCGAAGTGAACGTGGAATCGGCGCGGCTGGAGCAAGAGGATGTAGAGAGTACGCTCGACCCACCGCGTTCGCGCGGTCAAATCACCGCGATATCGATCGGCGTGATCGCGCGCGCACGGCGCGCCATCTTTGCGTCGAAGGTGCCGAACCGCTGCGCGTTGCCGATGCTGCTGGCGAGATGCAGCGCATCGGCGAATTCCATTCCGGCCTGATACCAGTCGAGGGCTGCGGTAACGCGAACACTGTCCTCCGCGGTGACCTGGGCCATTCCGAGTAATGCGACCAGGCCCCGCAGGATAGCCACCCGGTCGAGCCGGTAGCTGAAGCGCAGCACCCATTCGGTTTCCAGAAGCACGCTTTTGGCGATGTAGATCTCGTTTGCGGCAAACGCGGCCGCCGCGCGTTTCGCCTGGGCGGGTTCGTCATTGGTGAGGAGCCTCACCACCAGATTAGTATCGACCGCGAGCATTTCTTTCCTTGATGCCGCGGGCGATGGCTTTTTCCATGTCGCCAAGGGATCTCGCCTTGCCGGTATAGCCGGTGGATCCGATCACGTCCTTCAAGGCAGTGGGTTTGAAGGATTTCAACGGCCGGAGCAGGACGCCGTCCCCGGCCGCCTCTACCGCGAACTCGGTTCCCGGGGGCCAGTTGTGGGCGTCCCGGACCGATCTGGGCAGAATCACCTGTCCCTTCGACGACAGTTTCGTGGTTTCCATGGCGAATATCGATAGTGGCGGTAAGACGAAAGTAAGACAATTCTAGGCGGAGCGGACGCGGAACGCAATCGCTGAATTCAGGAAACGATATACGCCGCGGCACCGCTTGCCAGCAGCGTGCCGTCCGCCCCCAGAAACTCCATGCGCGCGGTCGCGACGCGCGAACCGAGGCGCAGCACATTGGCGCGGAGTTCGAAATGATCGCCGGTCGCGGGCCGCAGGTAGTCGATGCGCAAATCGATGGTGCCGAGCTTGCCAAAGCGATGGAGCCGCTGCACCGGAGTCTCGTCCATGTGGCGCGCGCCGATGGCCGCCATCACGGCGACGCCGGCCATCGCGTCCAGTCCCGCGCTGATCACCCCACCGTGCAGCCGGTTGGAAACAAAGTGGCCGATCAGTTCAGGGCGCATGTCTATCCTTCCTTTCACGCCTTCCGCCTTCAGCGTGGTGATCTTCACGCCCAGCACGCGGTTGAAGGGAATCATCTCGTCGAAGATCCTGGTCAATCCGGCGACGAATTCCGGCTCGAAGTCAGGCACTGCTGTGGGTTCTGCGCTTTTCTTCATGCTTTATGCTCGGATCGGACAAGTCTGCGTAGTTTACCTCGTAACTTGCGGGCACCGGTGCGGCGCTCGCTTCATTGAGGTATTCCAGGCTGAAAATTGCGCTTGAGACAGATCAAAAAACCGCCGATTTTGTGGCTTCGTCCGGTTGACTCCCGGCGGGATAACTCGCACTGTAACCGTTGTTGCGTGGCTGTCCGGAAGCTGGATGCGGGAACTGATCGCAAAATTCGTGATGTTGCCGACATTGGCGCTGGCAGCGCCGGCCGCGCTGGCCCAGGGCGCGACGCCGGACGCGCTGCTGCGCACGGTCGCCGACGAGGTAATCCGCGAGATCGGGCAAGGCCGAGAGCCAGGGACGGCCGACGCGGTGAAAGTTTCCGCGCTGGTCGAGACCAGGGTCCTGCCCCTGTTCGATTTCGCGCGCATGACGCGGCTGGCGGTGGCGCGCAACTGGCACCTGGCCACGCCCGAGCAGCAGCGGGTGATCACCGAGGAGTTCAGGACGCTGCTGGTGCGGACGTATTCGGCTGCGCTCGCTCGCTACCGCGGCGAACGCATCGTGTTCAAGCAGTTGCGCCGCGCCACGTCCGGGACCGAAGCGACGGTCAGGTCGGAGGTCAAACAAGCGGGGAACGAGCGGATGGTGGTGGACTACGAGATGGCGAAAACGCCGGAGGGCTGGAAGATCCACGGCGTCAAGGTCGCAGGCGTGTCCCTCGTCACCAACTACCGCGACATCTTCGGCGAGAGGGTGCGCGAAGGCGGCGTGGACGGACTGATCAAGTTTCTCGTGGACAAGAACCGCGGCGGCGGCTCGAGGTTCAATTCCATCAAGACCGCGTTCTGGGAAAAGTCCAGGGTGGTCTACGCGATTTTCCAGAGCCTGTTCCAGGGCGGCCAGCCTTAGCGCCGCGCGCTCAGCCCATCGGATTGGTGGGATTCCTCTCCTGCAGGATGTCTTCCATGCGCCACTGGATCGAGGGCTTGATTTTCGGGTGGGTGAGGATGTAGAAGCGCCCCTCGCGCACCGCCTCAAATACTTTTTGCGCCACGTCGGCGGCGGAGAGTTTCCCGGATTGCACCGCTTTTTTCAGACTGGCGTCGAGCGCCAGGTCGGCCGCGGTCTTGTGCCGGGTTTCGCTCAGTTCGGCCGGGCGGTTGCGCCCCGAATCGGCGATGCCCGTGGGCACGTAGGCCGGGCACAGCACCGAGCACTTCACCTTGTCCGTCTGTTGCGCGAGGTCGTGGTGCAGGCATTCCGTGAGCGTCACCACCGCATGCTTGGATACGCAGTAGATGCCCATGCCGGGCGGCGAAATCAGGCCCGCGACCGAGGCGGTGTTGACGATATGGCCTTCGCTGCCCTGCTTCAGCATGATCGGCGTGAACACGCGCACCCCGTGGATCACCCCCCACATGTTGACGCCCAGCACCCACTCCCAATCGGCGACGGTGTTGTCCCAGACCTTGCCGCCCTCGGCCACGCCGGCGTTGTTGGCGAGCAGGTGCACACCGCCGAAAGCCGCCAGCGTCTTTTGCGCCAGCGCCTCGACCTCGGCCGCTTTGGACACATCGGTGCGCACGCCGATGACCTTCGCCCCGGCCGCCTTCATCTCGGCTACGGTCCTGGCGAGCGCATCGGGTTCGACGTCGGCGAGCACGATGTGCATGCCCTCGCGCGCGAAGCGATCGGCCATGGCGCGCCCGAGGCCGCTCGCGCCGCCGGTGATGACCGCGACCTTGCCTTGAAAGTCTTTCATGGGACGAACACTCCGCTGTCAGGGGAAAGCAGCATCATACTGAATCGGCGGGCAAGCGGCGTGGGAGCGAGCTTGCTCGCGAACGCTCGCGGCGTGGGAGCGAGCTTGCTCGCGAACGCTCGCCGTGTCGTGCTACCAGTTTTTTTTCGCCGCCAGCGGCAGCACCGTGCGCGGCCGGCGGTTCTTGTCGGTGGCGACGTAGGTGAGCGTCGCTTCGGTCACCTTGACGATCTCGATGTCCTCGGGATTGCGCTGCGCGTACACCTCGACGTTGACGGTGATTGAAGTGTTGCCCACGCGCACGATCTCGGCATAGAAAGAAACGAGGTCGCCGATTTGCACCGGCTGCTTGAACTGAAACGAATTCACCGCCACCGTGGCCACACGGCCGCGCGCATGGCGCCCGGCGAGGACGCCGCCGGCGATGTCGACCTGCGACATGATCCAGCCGCCGAAAATGTCGCCGTGATGGTTGGCGTCGGCGGGCATCGGCATCACCCGCAGCACCGGTTCCTTGCCTTCGGGGAGTTTCACTGGTTCGGACATGGGGTCCAATATTACGCCAAATGTGGTTCAGGGTCTTGCGCATTGGCGCGTGTGCTTGCACGGCCGGATATGCTCGAGAGCCGCATGGATACTGGGCTTTCGGCACATTGACCTAGCGAGCGGCGCGGCGCGCGTGCGCCGGCGGCATGCCGGAAAGAATATTTCGCAGTATGTGCGCTACCGCCCAGATCGCTGCCGCGCCCTTGCCGGACAATGCGCCCATTGCCAGTCAGTTTCTCTTACCGTGATTCGCGGCTATGGAAAGTGGGGATGGAAGCTGCAGGCGGAATCACCGTTGTCTACCAGGAGAAACACCATGAACACATCATTCAGCAAGAAGCAGATAGGGCTCGCAGTTGCATGCGCCCTGGCGTTGGGCATTCTGTCCGGAGCCGCGAACGCGCAAAAAGACAATGATAAAGCCTATCTCAACGATAGCCGCAGTGCCGTAGTCAAGAGCGGCTTCGGTCTGTGCTGGAACACCGGCTTTGGCCCGCCCCCGCCGCCGAGCGCCGAATGCGACCCGAATTACGTCGCTTACGTTGCGCCGCCGGCGGAAAAGGCCGCGCCCGCTGCACCGCCGATGAAAGTGGCCGCGCTTACCCCGCCGCCCGCGCCGAAGCCGGTGGCCGAGAAGCTGACGCTGGAGGCCGATACGCTGTTCGACTTCGACAAGGCCACGCTGCGTCCGGCAGGGCGTGACGCGCTGGATACCTTCGTCGGCAAGCTAAAGGACATCAGCCCCGAAACCATCATGACCATCGGCCATGCGGACCGCATCGGCAGCGAGCGCTACAACCAGCGCCTGTCCGAGCAGCGCGTGGCATCGGTAAAAGACTACATGGTCAGCAAGGGCGTGGAGCCGAACCGCATTTATACCGAAGGCAAGGGCGAAACGCAGCCGGTCACCAAAGCCGAGGATTGCGCCGGTCCCAAGAGCACGAAACTCATTGCCTGCCTGCAGCCTGACCGCCGCGTCGATATTGAAGTGATCGGCACCAGGATCGTGCGCTAGTCGAACTACGGCAAAGGTCCTGCGCGAGCGGGGCCCGCGTTGCGCGCTGGTGCTCGCAACGCAGTTCAACCTGACCTTGGGTTTTCAAGGCCGCGAACAGGAATGCGCCGCATTGGCGGCGCGGCCCCGTTTAGATCGTTCTTTGGATTGGAGACATCATGTTCAAGGCAATTTTGGCAATGTTGGTTCTGACCGGCGCTTTCGGCGCGCTCGCGGGTTGCAATACCGTCGACGGCATAGGCAAAGACCTCGGGGTAGCGGGTGCAGCGACCTCGGACACGGCGCGTGACGTCGGCAAAAAAATGTAGTTTGCAATTTCACGTCGAGGCGACGCTCCCGTTATTGCACCGACGCGAGCGTCACCCGACATAGCTTAATTGGAAGGAAGCACGCATGAACACGCAAGTGAACAAGATTGAGCCGCAATCCGGCAAATTCCCCCAGGCTGTCATCTGGATCGCAGGCATCGCATTGACCCTGTTCTGCGCCGTGGGCATTGCCGCGGTGATGGGCTGGATCCCAAATTCGATGGGCGGACCGGGCGACACGGCTGCAGTCCAACTGCAGTCGGCGAACACCTCGGCGCCCGCCGCCGCGAAAGCGCGTACGGCCAAGGCGGTGGCCTCCGCGAAATGCGCCGAATGCGGCGTGATCGAGTCGGTGCGCGAAATCGCCGCAAAGGGCCAGGGTAGCGGTCTTGGAGCGGTAGGCGGCGCGGTCGTTGGCGGCCTGCTCGGCAACCAAGTCGGCGGCGGCCGCGGCAAGGACGTCATGACCGTGGTCGGTGCAGTCGGTGGCGCAGTGGCTGGCAACGAGGTCGAGAAGCGGGTGAAGGCGACCACGAGCTACGAGGTCACCGTGCGCCTGAACGACGGCTCGAGCCGCGTCATCAGCGAAGCGAGCGCGCCGAGTTGGCGCACAGGCGACAAAGTCAAGATCGTCAACGGCGCGATTCAGTCGAACGCCTGAGCCTTGGAGGCGCAGGCCGCCTCTTTCGGCGATCAAGCCTGTACGCAGCAGTGACACAGGTTCGCGCAGTACAGCAGTCGCCGCTGCACGCGTCCGGGTGACGCTGCTCCAGGTCGATTGGCAACAAATGGGCCGCTGCGTGCGGCCTATTTCTTTGGTGTTTTCTTTTCCTTCTTGCCGAACAGGTTTTCGGCCCAGCCTCCGACTTTCGCGCCCGCCGAGGTGCCCAGTCCCGGGCCCAATATGGCGGTGCCAACCGCCGCGCCCGCCACCGTTCCAGCGGTGGGATAAAGCAAAGGTGAATCGAGCGTGCCCGCGACGTTGAGGGGCACGTTGGCGCTCGCGCCCACCGCCTTGATCTGGGCGTTGATGCGGCCCGATAGTTCTTTCCTGGTGGAGATGCTCACGTTGCCGTCGGCGGCCAGCGTGCCCGAGGCAATCTTGAGTCTGGTGAAACGGTAGCCGCCGCGCTCCATGACGAGGTGCCCGGACAACTCCTCAAAACGCGTCTCTCCGCCAGTCGTTCCCTGCTTGATCAGATTGGTGGCGGCTTTTTCGATGTCAACGCCATGCAACGCGCCGTTCCGCACGTCAAAACGCGTTTCCAGCCGCAGTGCATTCACAATCTGATCCGCCGAGGCCGCCGAGGCGGAGAACACCAGTTTGGCACTGAGCTTGCCGCTCATGCGGGTGCCAGGTGACAGCAGGGCAGCGACTTGTGTCAGCTCCAGCCCGCGGACGTCGAGCGCGCCGCCGAGCTGCAGCCCTTTGCGCCAGCTGACGGTCGTCTTTCCAGTGACAGTGCCGCCATAAAGCCCGGCGCGGATCTCGCCCAGGTCGGCATCGTTGAGCGTCGCCACCCCTTTAACGATCAACTCGTCGAACACCAGCGCCGGTCCGGCCGGCAATGTCCACGACTTTGCGCTGGCGTCGATCAGATATTTCGAACCGGCAGGCGTGATCAGCGCCTTGAGCTTGCCGTCCTGCGTGGCAATCGACGCGTCTTTCGGTGCGCCCGTATCGTTGAGACTGATGCGCGCATCGAACGGGCCAAGGCTCGTCTTGCCGAAATTGACCAGCGCGTTGGTGAGGCGGAGGCTCTCCACCCGGAGGAGTGGCGGCGTCTGCTGCTGCGGCGCGTCGGCATCCGCCTTGATCCATGCCGGAATGTTGTCGATCGCCTTCCGCGTCAGGGACAGAGAATCGATGTCGACGCGCTTGATGACCTTGGTCGATTGCAGCAGCGAAAAAAGATCGGGAATCATCACAGTGACGAACCCCACCCCGAGCAAGCGCGACACCAGCGTCAAGTTCGGCGCGGGGCTGCAGTACGATTTCACTCGGTCTCTGGGCATGCGCCTCGAGGCCGAACGCTACCGCATCAACGACGCGGTCGGCAACAAGGGTGACGTCGATCTTGTGTCGGTAGGCCTGGTCTTCCGTTTTCCGGCCACGCGATAGCCCGAGGGCGTCCTAAGTCGCGGCGACCGGCGGAAACAAGCGGACAAGTCTAAAAACCCGCGACAGGCCGGCTGCGACAGCCGGTTGCGGCAGGGACTGGGGATTGCTTGCAATGCGATGCGTTTGGCGCGCGGCAGTCTTCCTCGCCCTACCGCGCTGGAACAGCTGCTTTTGCTATCGGCCCAGATCGTCGATGGCGTCGATGACCATTCCGGTACCGATTGCAATCAGCAGGATGTCGGTCGCCACGCGCACGTAGCGGTAGCCTCGCGGCGGCACGCCGATCTGCACCACCAGCGGCTGTGGCACGTTGTAATAGATCACTTCGCGCGGCAATGGCCGCCCGACCTGCCATTTCTTCGCCTGGCCGGGGGGCATGCAGCCGTTGTGCTTTTTCGCCAATCCCGGCGGGCAGCGGCCGCCGCGGAATTGCTCGGCGTAGTATTCGCGCACGTACACGCGATGCTGGTCCTCGAAATGGCTGCGTTTTCCGGCGGAGGGGCCGTCGTTGCCACGCCGCGATTTATTGTCGTCATCGCGCCGCTCGCCTTTTTGTTCGTCGCGCCGGTCCATTTGCTCGTTCTTCTGGTTCTTGCCGCCCTTGCCGCCACCGGCCCAGGAGGGCTTCTCGGCCATCACCGGGCCCGCGGCGAGGATTCCACCGATAACAAGCGCCAACGCGCATTTCATTTTCAGGGTAAAGGTCTTCATGGTGTGTCTCCAGGTCAGGAATGCGGGGTCCATTTGGCAATTAACGGCCAAGGGAAAAATACATGGCAATTAACCGCCAAAAATAAAATATAGCCTTTCGTGGATTGCAGGTCTGTGCGTCAGCGCACATTTATTGCGCGCAAGCAGCGAGGTCCTTGCCCATTGCGTTTCAGGCCGGGCCGGGGCCAATGTTCGCTACCGTACCGACTGCGTTCGGTGCCCCGGATAGACTTCAGCGAACCCCGTTTATCTGGATAGCCCATGATCCGCGATCGAATTGTGCAGCATCTTGCCCGGGCATGGCGCTTCCTGCTGCTTGCGGCCGCCTTTCCCCTGGCCGCGGCGGCGCAGACCGCTCCATTGGGCGATTTGCTGGTGGCGCCCGGGAGCGCCGGTCTGGGCGCGATGATCCGCAGCGAGCGCTCTGCGTACAAGGGCGTAGGCTACAGCCAGGATCTGGTTCCGCTCTATTTGTACGAAGGGAAACGCTTCTTTTTGCACCCGACGCGCGCCGGCCTGAAGCTCTCCGAGGAGGGCAGGCACCGTGTCGACCTGTTCCTCGATTTCCGCTTCGAAGGTTTTCCGGTTGGACCCACCCCAGGTAGCCTGGCCGGCATGCAGACGCGCGAATCAAGCACCGACCTCGGCGTGTCCTACGCTTATCGGGCAGCCTGGGGCAATCTCAAAGCCGAGTTCTTGCGCGACGCGCTGAATGTGAACCATGGCGAGGAACTACGCTTCGGCTACAGCTACGACTGGAACAGCGGCCGCTGGCACCTGCGTCCGGCCATCACCCTGATGCAGCGCAGCGCCAAACTCAACAATTACTACTACGGCGTGCGCCCCGGGGAGGCGACGGCGAACCGGCCGCAATACATGCCCGGCGCCGGCACCGACGCCTGGCTCGGCCTGTACGGGTACTACGATCTCAGCCGGGGCTGGCGGCTGCTCGGCGGCCTGGGCACAACGCTGTCCGATAGCCGCGTGCGCACGAGTCCTATCGTCCGCGACGGTAGCCGGCCGACCCTGTTTCTCGGCGCCGCCTACGATTTCGGCAGCTATCACCGTGCATTATTCGAGGCGCCCGAGCCCCTGATCGTAAAGCTGGTGTACGGCAAATCCACCGACTGCAATCTGATCAACACGATGACGCTGCGCTGCGCATCCGTCACCACGGCGGACAATACGCGCATCGCGGGATTCGAACTGGGCAAGCCCTTCATCACGCGCGTGCACGGCTGGCCGCTGGATTTCGTCGGCTATGTCAGCCTGCTGCAGCACGACGAGCGTGGCCTGCAGGACAATTCCTTGCAGCTCAATGCGTACATGAAAGCCTACTACTATGGTTTTCCCTGGAGCGAGAGGGTCAGGACACGGCTCGGTTTCGGGGTGGGGGTTTCGTACGCCCAGCGCGTGCCCTTCGTAGAGACGCGCGACCTGGTCGGGCGCGGGGAGAACACGTCCCGGGTGCTCAACTACCTGGACCCGACGATCGACGTCAGCGTCGGCGATCTGACCGGCGCCCGCTCGCTGAAGGAGACGTACTGGGGATTCGGCGTGTCGCACCGCTCCGGCGCATTCGGCGCGTCGCGGCTGCTCGGCAATGTCAACGGCGGTTCCAACTACATATACACCTACGTCGAGTGGAAAATGCAGTAGTCCGGCAGGCGGCATTCCGGCCAGGCTGCGCGAAACGATACGGCCAGGGCGAGTGAATCAGGCGGCGCCTGCGGGGACTGTCGAAAACAGGCGTCCGGTCACTTCCACGCCGATGCCGCGGTAGCCGATGAAGCGGGCGGAGCGGTCGAATATCGGTTCGCCGCTGGCCCGGAAATACTGATGGGAGCCATCGGGATTGGTGCGGCTGAAGGGGAAATCGAGGAACGGGCGCCTCGCCTTGATGTTCGCTTCGAGTTCGGCGCGCTCCGCCTCGTTCCAGCCAGAGCCGTGCAGCACACTCGCTTCGTCCATCGATGCGCCCACTTGGATGCCGAGCATATCGAGAATCGGGCCGGACACCTTGGTGACGCGCTGGTGTTCGTCCGATTCCCAGTACCAGTCGGATGAGAGTTCCGTCAGGGCGCGAAAGCGTGCTTCGCTGATCCGCAGTGCGGCCGTGCGTTCCTGCACCGTCTGCTCCAGCACCTTGTTGTAATTGTCGAGCCTGCGGTGCAGCAGGCGTACTTCCAGCATATTGTGAATGCGCGTCTTGACCTCGATCAGATCGAAAGGCTTGCTGACGAAATCCTTGGCGCCGGCCTGCAACGCCTGCAGCTTGTGCGCCGGCTGGGCGGTGATCACGAGCACCGGAATGTAGCTCTCGGTCTCGATCGCCTTGAGGTTTTCCATGACCTGGAATCCGTCCAGGCCGGGCATCTGCACATCGAGCAGAATCAGGTCATAGTGGTTTTCGCGATGCAGCGCCGCGACGGCATGCGGATCCATCGTTGAGCTGACGCGGGTATAACCGGCTTCTCGCAGAATATCCTCGAGCAGCAGGACATTGGCTTCCTGATCGTCGACGATCAGCACGTTCGCGTTCAGGATTTCAGTTGCGGTAATCATTGAATCAGTCCTTTTTGACTTCATTTCCCGCGAGCGCCGCCGAGAATTCCAGCGCAGCGCCCAAGGCATCCATGAACTCGTTGACCACGATGGGTTTGGTGAGATAGCGGAAGAATCCCGCTTCCAGGCCTTTCTTTATGTCGTTCGGCATTGCGTTTGCGCTGATCGCCACGATCGGGATATGCGCCGTAGCCGGATCCGCGCGCAGGATTGTCATGGCTTCGATGCCGCTGATGCCGGGCAGATTGATGTCCATCAGGATCACCGCGGGCATGAATTCGCGCGCCAACGCAATGCCCAGATTGCCGTCGCCGGCACTCAGCATGCGCAGATCGGGGCGGCGCGTGATCAAATCCTCGACCAGCTCCAGATTGGCCGGATTATCTTCGACATAAAGCAGCATGCGCGGGGTCGCCCCTGTCGTTGCCGAGGGCCGGTACGACGAGGCGGATGCGGCCTTTTTGGCGTCGAACTGCTGTCGATCGCACAGGCTCAATTCGAACCAGAATACGGTACCCGCGCCTTCTGTGCTATCGATGCCGATAATGCCGCCCATCAACTCGACCAGGCGCTTGGTCATCACCAGGCCGATGCCGGTGCCTTCCTCGACGCTGGCCTCTTTCCCGAGGCGGTTGAATGGCTGGAACAATAGCGCAATCTTTTCCGGGGAAAGCCCCTCGCCGGTGTCCCTGATGCTGATGCGCAGCGAGTTCGGTGGACTCGCCGTGAACTCCACGACAACGCTGCCCTCGGGTCTGTTGTATTTGATCGCATTGAAAAGCAGATTGATCAAAACCTGCTTCAGCCTGGTTCTGTCGGCAAGGACGACACAAGGGGCATCCAAGTGCGGAAATGCCATGCCGATGCCGCGTTTTTGCGCCTGCGGCTCAACCATTGCCTGGCATTCGAGCATGAGTTCGTTCAGCGAGACGGGTTCCAGCGACAGCGACAACTTGCCGGATTCGATCTGCGCAAGATCGAGGATTTCGTTGATCAGCTCCAGCAGGTACCATCCGGCCTTGAGAATCTGGTCCAGGCGCCGCTTCTGCGATGGCGTCGGCAGCGGAGAACCGGATTCCAGGGCTTGCGCAAAACCGAGAACGGCGTTGAGCGGGGTACGCAGCTCGTGGCTCATGCTGGACAGGAATTCCGATTTCGCCAAGTTGGCTTTATCCGCCACAGACCTGGCGCTCTCCAGCTCGGCGTTCCTTTCCTGCAGCATCTGATACAGGTGTTCGCGTTCGGTGATGTCGCGCGCGGCGGCGAACACGCCCTGCAACTTCCTGTCCCGGTCGTAGAAGGTCATCGCATTGTAGGACACCATGGTTTCGGTGCCGTCCCTGGCGCGCGCGGTAAGCTCATAGCCTGTGACCTTTTTTTTCTCCAGCACCAGTTTGATGCCCGCCTCGGCCCGCTCCGGATCGGTGAAATAATTCTTGAACGGCGCGCCGATCAGTTCGTCGCGGGTGCAACCGGTGAGCGCCTCCATCTGCTTGTTGACGTCGGTGATGATCCCAGACGGATCCGTAGTCATGATCGCGTCGATGTTGGATTCGATCAGCGAGCGCGTGTAAAACTGCTGGTCGCGCAGGCGCTGGTCGAGTTTCTTCTGTTGCGCTTCGACCTCCTTGCGCGCGGTGTTGTCGGTGCCGATCAATAGATAGCCGATGATTCCACCCTGAGCGTCGCGCAGCGCCGTGACCGACACCACGGCCGGAAAGCGGCTGCCATCCTTGCGGATGTAGGTCAGTTCATAGATGTCTTCGATGCCGCGCGAGGCCTTGAACACCAAGGCCTCGAAGCCCGGGGTGATCGCGGTGCCGAGTTCTGCGCTAAGCGCTTTCGCACGCGCGATCACTTCCTGCGGATCGGAGATGTCGGCCGGGGTGATCTTGTTCATCACGTCGGCGGCGGCGTAGCCCAGCATGCGCTCGGCGCCGACATTGAAGATCTGAATCACGCCCTTCGCGTCGGTAGCGATACTGGAAAAGTTGGCGCTGTTGAAAATTGCGCTCTGCAGAGCGCCCGTTCTGAGCAGCGACTCCTCGCGTTGGCGTTCGAGCGGGATTTTGGCGGTGTTCATTTGAGACCGCCTGCCTGGTAGGGCGCCCGGGCGGGCACATCCTGCTGCGCAGTTCGAGCTTGGGCAGTGTCCTGTCGCTGGAGGGCGGCGTCCGGTAGCAGCCGAGCAAATTCTTTCTTTACGACTGCGTAGCACTCGCACACCTGGGACTCCAGGCCTGCGCGGTCGAGCACGGTAATGTGCCCGCGGCGGTAGCGGATAACGCCTTCCTCCTGCAGCTTGCCGGCAGCTTCGGTGACGCCTTCGCGGCGCACGCCGAGCATGCTGGCGACCAGCTCCTGCGTCATGACCAGTTCATTTGTTGGCATGCGATCCAGGGTGAGCAACAGCCAGCGGCACAGCTGCTGCACCAGGGAATGGTGCCGGTTGCACGCGGCTGTCTGCGACATCTGCGTGATCAGCGCCTGGGTATAGCGCAGCAGGAGGTGTTGCATCGCTTCGGCGCGCTTGAATTCCTGTGCCATCAGCTGCGCTTTCAGCCGGTAGCCTTGTCCTCCGGTTTGAACCACTGCGCGGCTGGGTGTCGTATTGCCGCCCATGAACAGCGAAATGCCAAGCATGCCTTCGTTGCCCACGCCGGCAATTTCGGAGGACGAGCCGTTCTCCATGACGTAGTGCAGGGACAGGATCGCCGTCGTCGGAAAATAAACGTGCTGCAGCAGACCGCCGGACTCGTACAGCACATCGCCGAGGCGCATTTCGACCGGCTCCAGATGCGGAGCGAGGCGTTCGAATTCCGCCGTGGGCAGGGCGGCTAGCAGATGATTCTGATTAGGGCTTTGAAGGGTGGGCATTGGCGGGTTACCGCATCGCGTCCAGGGTCGAACCTGCCAGCGGGTCGGCCGGGGTGAAAGGCAAGAGCGCTGCCCCATGCCGCGAAGGTTAGCACGAAGGCGTGCCCGCGTATGTGCGCTAGGCAACATAAGCCGGATTTCGCCGGATATCGACGGCCATCCGGTCCTTTCGGCGAGGGCATGTGTATCCCGGCGCACAGACCCCCGGTCCGGTAACTCCGACAATTACCGTACGGGATGCGTGATGTCGGCGCATTTGCCGAGCGCACACCCAACAATGCGGAGAGGGACACGAACATGAACCGGGATCTGGTCGAAGGCAACTTGAAGCAGTTCAGCGGCATCCTGCGGGAACAGTGGGGCAGGCTACTCGGCGACGAAGCGGGCGCGGCGGCCGGAAGGCGCGACCAGCTTGCGGGCAGCATGCAGGTGCGACATGCGATTGCGCAAGTGGAAGCCTCGCGCCAGTTTAGGGATTTCCTCGATCGCAATCGCGACTGGGATATTTCCGGGCGCCGTTCCCGTCTCTAAGGGCTCGAACGGCCGTTGCAATGCAAGTCTTGCAATGTGCTGAGCCAAAGGGGTCAGCAGGGAAGGCATTTCCTCATTCTCAAACACATTGAAGGAACTATCGTGAACCTACTTAGGAAAACACT
>Ga0156177_1042_pt1 | contig 42863 bp, 38 predicted proteins | sample RifCSPlowO2_12_FD_107830 | JGI IMG/M metagenome (GOLD analysis project Ga0156177, IMG submission 107830) | Betaproteobacteria bacterium RIFCSPLOWO2_12_FULL_64_23
CGCGATCAGCTGCTGTAATACATGTCGAACTCGAGCGGATGGGTGGTCATGCGGAACCTCGTGACCTCTTCCATTTTGAGTGCGCTATAGGCATCGAGCAAGCTCTCGGAGAATACGCCGCCGCGAGTCAGAAACTCGCGGTCCTTCGCCAGATGCTCCAGCGCCATTTCCAGCGAAGAACAGACATTCGGCACTTTCTTCGCCTGAGAGGCCGGCAGATCGTACAGGTTCTTGTCGATCGGATCCCCGGGGTGGATTTTGTTCTGCACGCCGTCCAGGCCGGCCATCAGCATCGCTGCGAAGGCGAGATAAGGATTGGCCATCGGGTCGGGGAAACGCACTTCGACGCGGCGCCCCTTGGGGTTGGTTGCGTACGGAATGCGGCAGGCCGCCGAGCGGTTACGCGACGAATAAGCGAGGTTGATCGGCGCCTCGAAACCGGGCACCAGTCGCTTGTACGAGTTGGTACCGGGGTTGGTGATGGCGTTCAGGGCCTTGGCGTGCTTGATAATGCCGCCGATGTAGTACAGGGCAAAATCCGACAGACCGGCGTATTTGTTGCCGGCGAACATATTTTCACCGCCCTTCCACACCGACTGGTGCACATGCATGCCGGAACCATTGTCGCCGACTACGGGCTTGGGCATGAAGGTGGCGGTCTTGCCATAGGAGTGAGCGACATTCCACACCGTGTACTTGAGAATCTGCAGCCAGTCGGCGCGCTTGACCAGTTTTTCAAACTTGGTCCCGATTTCGCATTGACCGGGCGCGGCCACTTCGTGGTGGTGAACCTCAACCTCCACGCCCTGCTGCTCCATCGCCAGACACATGGCATTGCGTATGTCGTGCAGCGTATCCACCGGCGGCACCGGAAAGTAACCGCCTTTCACCGGCGCGCGGTGGGCCATGTTGCCGCCTTCATATTCCTTGCCGCTTGACCAGGGCGCCTCTTCGGAGTCTATTTTCACGAAACAGCCGGACATGTCAACGTTCCAAGTCACGGAATCAAAAATGAAAAACTCTGGCTCTGGACCGAAGTAGGCGGTGTCGCCCAGACCCGTGGATTTAAGGTAGGCTTCGGCGCGTTTGGCAAGCGACCGCGGGTCGCGCTCATAGCCCTTGCCGTCGGAAGGCTCGACCACATCGCAGGTGATGTTGAGTACGGTTTCGTCGGTGAACGGATCCAGGCGCGCGGTATCGGCTTCAGGCATGAGCAGCATGTCGGAGGCTTCTATCCCTTTCCAGCCGGCGATCGACGAGCCGTCGAAGGCGTGACCGTCTTCGAACTTTTCCATGGTGAACTGTTTGGCCGGAACCGATACGTGCTGTTCCTTGCCGCGGGTGTCGGTGAAGCGCAAATCGACGAACTTCACCTCCTTGTCCTTGATCTGTTTCAATACGTCGGCCTGGGATATAGCCATTTATATCTCCTCAACTAGCGGTTAATGACAATAGATTGCGGATAACGGAGGGTAGTACAGCAGAAAACATGCCATCCGACGAAATGCGAGCACAGCATTGTGCCATAAGCGAAGTCTGATTGTGAACATGGGCAACGCCGCCCTCCTTTGGTGCAAACAACGATTGTCTGCACCAACCTTGTGCGTTCCTGCGCCGCGCAGTGGGGACACTCAGCCTCGCGACCAATTCACCAGACCGCTATAGGCGGTGCCCAACACCACCAGTCCGAAAGCGATGCGGTACCAGGCAAACGGCGTGAAATCGTGGTTTGAGATGTAGCGCAGCAGCCAGCGCACACACAGAAACGCGGAAACGAAGGCGGAGACGAACCCGACGCTCCACATTCCCCAGTCATCGAGCGAGAGCAGCGCGCGCTCCCGGTATAGCTCATAGGCGGAGGCAGCGAACAGCGTCGGGATGGCGAGAAAAAACGAGAACTCGGTCGCGGCTTTGCGCGACAGGCCGAACAGCAATCCGCCGATGATGGTGGCGCCGGAACGGGAGGTGCCGGGAATCAGCGCAAACGCCTGGGCGATGCCCAGCTTCAGCGCATCGGTCCAGCGCAGGTCCTCCACCTCGCGGATGCGCACCGTGTGTTCGCGCTTTTCCGCCCACAGGATAATGAAGCCGCCGATGATGAACGCCAGCGCCACCGGCAGCGGATGAAACAGCTGCGCCTTGATCGTTTTTCCGAACGCCAGGCCGAGCACTGCGAGCGGCACAAAGGCGACGGCGAGGTTTAGCGCGAAGCGCTGCGCCTCGCGCTGCGAGCCGAGGCCCGAGATCACGGCGGCGAGCTTGACCCGGTATTCCCAGCACACCGCGAGAATGGCGCCGCACTGGATCACGATCTCGAACAGTTTGCCCTTTTCGTCGTTGAAACCGAGCAGATCGCCGGCGAGGATGAGATGGCCGGTGCTCGATACCGGCAGGAATTCGGTGAAGCCTTCGACCACCCCGAGTATCAGCGCTTTGATGAGCACGACCAGATCCATGGGCCGGATTGTAAGCGCTGGCGGCGACCCACATGCGTCAGGGCAGAAAAAATATGCGCCCGCCTGCCGTCCCCGCGTCGCCCCTTGCGGCTGATACGGAAACAACGGCGCGTGTGCGCGCCGCTCTCACCTACGAAAAAAGCGCTCAGGCTTTGGAATAAATCTGCGCACCTTTCTTCACGAACTCCACCGCCTTCTGTTCCATGCCCGCAGCTGCCACTTCGGCCAGCGCCGCCTGCTCGTCCACGCCCTGCGCCAGAGCGTAGTCGCGCACGTCCTGGGTGATCTTCATGGCGCAGAAATGCGGACCGCACATGGAGCAAAAGTGCGCGACCTTCGCGCTGTCCCGCGGCAAGGTCTCGTCGTGAAACTCGCGCGCCTTGTCCGGATCGAGGCCGAGGTTGAATTGATCGTCCCAGCGGAACTCGAAGCGCGCCTTCGAGAGCGCGTTGTCGCGGATCTGTGCGCCGGGATGGCCCTTGGCGAGGTCGGCCGCATGCGCCGCAATTTTGTAGGTGATGATGCCGTCCTTGACGTCGGCCTTGTTCGGCAGGCCCAGGTGCTCCTTCGGCGTCACATAGCAAAGCATGGCCGTGCCATACCAGCCGATCATCGCGGCGCCGATGCCCGAGGTGATGTGGTCGTAGCCGGGCGCGATGTCGGTGGTAAGCGGCCCGAGGGTATAGAACGGCGCTTCCTTGCAGTCGCGCAACTGCAGCTCCATGTTCTCCTTGATCATGTGCAGCGGCACGTGGCCCGGTCCCTCGATCATCACCTGCACATCATGCTTCCAGGCGACGTCAGTCAGTTCGCCCAGCGTCTTCAGTTCGCCCAGCTGCGCTTCGTCGTTGGCATCGTAGATCGAGCCCGGACGCAGGCCGTCGCCCAGGGAGAAGGCGACGTCGTAGGCCTTCATGATGTCGCAGATGTCCTCGAAATGGGTGTAGAGGAAACTCTCCTTGTGGTGCGCCAAGCACCACTTGGCCATGATCGAGCCGCCGCGGCTGACGATGCCGGTCATGCGCCTGGCTGTGAGCGGCACGTAGCGCAGCAGCACCCCGGCGTGGATGGTGAAATAGTCCACACCCTGCTCGGCCTGTTCGATCAGGGTGTCGCGGAAGATATCCCAGCTGAGTTCCTCGGCCCTGCCGTCGACCTTTTCCAGGGCCTGATAAATGGGCACGGTGCCGATGGGCACCGGCGCGTTGCGGATGATCCATTCCCGCGTCTCATGGATATGCTTGCCGGTGGACAGATCCATCACGGTATCGCCGCCCCAGCGGATGGACCAGGTCATTTTCTCGACTTCCTCGCCGATCGACGAACCCAGCGCCGAATTGCCGATGTTGGCGTTTATTTTCACCAGGAAGTTGCGGCCGATGATCATCGGCTCGGACTCGGGGTGGTTGATGTTGGCCGGGATGATGGCGCGGCCGCGCGCCACTTCGTCACGCACGAATTCCGCGGTGATCTCCTCCGCAATGGCGGCGCCGAAGGACTCACCCGGGTGCTGGCGCGCCATCAGCTCGGCCAGCTTGGATCCCTGCGGCCCCGAGGCGCGCAGGCTTTCGATGTATTGCCGGCGTTGCAGGTTCTCGCGGATGGCGATGTATTCCATTTCCGGCGTGATCATGCCGCGGCGCGCGTAGTGCATCTGCGACACGTTCAAGCCGGGCTTGGCGCGCCGCGGCTTGCGCTTCAGGTTGAAGCGCAGCTCGGCGAGATTGGCATCGCGCAGGCGCTCGACGCCGAACTTCGACGTCGGGCCGGAAAGCGCCTCGGAATCGCCGCGCTCTTCTATCCATTTGGCGCGCAGCGGCGCCAGGCCGTTGCGAATATCGATGCTTGCGCCCGGATCGGTGTAGGGGCCGGACGTATCGTAAACATAGACGGGCGGATTTTTCTCGGCGCCGAACGAAGCCGGTGTGTCGCTCTGGCTGATCTCGCGCATCGGCACGCGGACGTCGGGCCGGCTGCCCTCTACATACACCTTGCGCGAGTTCGGCAGCGGCTGGACCGCAGCGTCGTCCACGTGCGCGGTGGCGGCGATGAATTTCGGGTTGGCGTTCATGGGTCGCTCCTTGTAACCGCAGGGGCGAAGGCAGGAGGGAGGTCTGCTCACGCTTCCCTGCGGCGGCATTATCCGCATCAGGTTCAAAGGGACTCTCTCACCCGCGCCGCATGTTGCAAGCCGTCGCGCAGGACCCCTAACGTTAGGGGCCAAGGTACCCCAATCGCTCGGACTTTGCAATCTTCCGCCCCGCTCCCGCTGCGGAAAACCGGTTACGCGCGGGTGCTGGCGGTGATATACACTTATCTGGACGATGTTGCGCGCGGGGTGCAGAATAGGCTTGGCTCCGGGCGGAACGCGGATGCGCCAAGTCCGAAGCGGGATGCACAGAGCGCTGCCTGGGCGGGGGCCGCGGGCGGTATGTGACAAGCGTCACAAGGCAGCCGCGCAAACGATGGTAAAATTCATCTTTGTCAAATAACCTGCGTGAGCTGATCCGCCATGTCTGCGATGAACGTCGAACAAGCCCGTTTGAACATGATCGAGCGTCAAATCCGCCCGTGGGAGGTGCTCGATCAGGAAGTGCTGGACCTGCTCTACGCGGTCAAGCGCGAGGATTTCGTGCCTCCCGCCTACCGCATGCTCGCCTTCTCCGATCTGGAGATCCCCATAGGCCAGGGCGAGCGCATGTGGCAGCCCAAGCTGGAGGCGCGTGTGTTGCAGGAACTGGCGGTGAAACCGACCGACCAGGTGCTGGAAATCGGTACGGGTTCCGGCTATTTCACGGCGCTGCTGGCACACCGCGCGCAGCATGTCTATAGCGTGGAAATCCACCCGGAACTGAAAGCATCGGGCGAGGCCAGCCTGCGCCGCGCGGGCGTGGCCAATGTGACCGTGGAGCTCGGCGATGGAGCGCGCGGCTGGACCAAACACGCGCCCTACGACATCATCGTGCTCACCGGCTCGACACCGGTGCTGCCGCAACAGCTGTTGCAGCAGATGAAGACCGGCGCGCGCATGTTCGCCGTGGTCGGCAACCCGCCGGTGATGGCGGCGCGACTCATCACCTGCACCGGCGAGGGTGTCCATAACGCCATCGATCTGCTGGAAACGCGAATTGCGCCGCTCACGAATGCGCTCGCGGGCGAGCGCTTCAGCTTCTGACCATGACGCAGATCACGCCGCAGCTGCTGCAGCAATGGCTGGCCGACAACGGACGCAAGCCGCCGGTTCTGCTCGACGTGCGCGAGCCCTGGGAACACCGGACCTGCCGCATCGAGGGGTCCGTGCTGGCGCCGATGAACACCATTGCGGCGCGAGCGCAGAACCTCGATCCCGACACCGATACCGTAGTCATCTGCCATCACGGGGTGCGCAGTTTTCAGGTAGGCCTGTTTCTGGAGCGCAACGGCTTTTCCAATCTGTACAACCTCCAGGGCGGGGTGAATGCCTGGGCCGACCAGGTCGAACCCTCGATGCCCCGATATTGAGCCCAACATGAAACGACACGCGATTTTCCTCGCCATACTTGCGTTCAGCCAGCCGCTCGCCGCGGCGGATTTGCTGCAGACCTACCGCGAGGCGCGTGCCAATGACCCGGCATATGCCTCGGCGCGGGCCGCGCGCGACGCGGGGCGCGAAAGCCTGCCGCAGGGGCTGGCGCTGTTGCTGCCGACGATAAGTGCCAGCGCGTACACCCAGATGAACGACATCGACATCGATTTCCGTGACGCGGCGCCTTCGTCGAAGCGCGAAGGCAACACCAACGGCTACAGCGTGTCGCTGACGCAGCCCTTGTTCAACTGGCAGAGCATCGTTCTGTATAAGGAAGCCGGCTTCAAGGTGGCCCAGGCCGAAGCGGTTTTCGGGCAAGCCGCGCAGGACCTGATCGTGCGCGTGGCCCAGGCGTATTTCGACGTGCTCGCGTCCCAGGACAGCCTGGCTTTCATCCAGGCGCAAAAGACGGCCATCTCGGAGCAGCTGGCGCAGGCGAAGCGCAACTTCGAGGTGGGCACCGCCACCATCACCGACACGCACGAGGCGCAGGCGCGTTTCGACCTTTCCGCCAGCCAGGAAATCGCCGCGCAGAGCGACCTCGAAATCAAGAAGAGCGCGCTGCAGCAGATCATCGGCAAGTTTCCCGACAGGCTTGCCCCGCTCAAACCGTTGACCGAACTCAGCCCGCCCACGCCCCATGCGATGGAGCAGTGGGTAGCCAGCGCCGAAGACCGGAGTTTCGCGGTGCGCATACAGCAGGCCGCGCTGGAAATCGCCTCGCGCGAGATCGAGCGCAGCCGCGCCGGCCACTATCCTTCACTTAATTTGGTGGGCAGCTATGGCAGCAACTCCGCCGGCATCAGCACCGCCGGCACGGTGAGTCTGGGCACGGACAGCACCAGCCGCAGCATCGGATTGCAGCTGGCGATCCCCCTGTATGCCGGCGGCGGTGTCAACTCGCTGGTGCGGCAGGCCCTGGCGAATCGGGAGAAGGCGCGCCAGGACCTGGAGACTGCGCGCCGCAGCGCAGCGCAGGCGGCGCGCCAGGCCTACCTCGGCGTCACCAGCGGCATGGCGCAGGTGAGCGCGCTGGAGCAGGCGCTGGTTTCCAGCCAGAGCGCCCTTGATTCGAACAAACTCGGTTACGAGGTGGGCGTGCGCATTAATATCGACGTGCTGAACGCGCAGCAGCAGCTGTTCTCCACCAAGCGCGACCTGTCCAAAGCGCGCTACGACACGCTGCTGAACGGGCTCAAGCTGAAATCCGCGTCGGGAACGCTGACCGAGGAAGACCTGGAAGCGGTCAACCGCCTGCTGGGCAGCGATTAGAGCCACGGTGCCCGAGCTTGCGCGGACGGCGTCCCGTCCGCGCCGATCGGCGATTGTGCACGGATGAAAAGCGCATCCGCGCACAATCGCCGATCTTGTATGAAAACAACCGCAAGCGTTAGGTGTTTTTAACAATAACCGTGTTTTTCGTGCGGATACGCTTTTCATCCGCGCGGAAAACACGGTTGGCGCGCGGAGCGCGCAATGCCTGTGTATCTACACCGGCGGCAGCAACCGCTCGCAAATCGCCAGATTGCGCGCCGTTGCGCCTTGGTGCGCGCGGCTGAAAGCAAGTGCTGCCTGCGACATGCGCGCCAGAGTCGGCGGATTCGAGAGCAGCTGTTCCGCCCGCTCTGCCAGTATGGGCGCGTCGGCGACCTCGATTGCGGCGCCCGCCGCCACCGCCAGCCTCGAGGCCTCGGCAAAATTGTACATATGCGGCCCGAACATGAGCGGGCGGCCGACGGCGCAGGCCTCGATCAGGTTCTGTCCGCCGTAAGGCAGCAGGCTGCCGCCGATGAAGGCCAGATCGCAGGCGGCGTAGTAGGCCGCCATTTCCCCCATGCTGTCGCCAAGGAGCACGCGGCAATCGGCCGACACGGCGCGATTGTCGCTGCGGCGCGCATAACGTAGTGCGCGCTGTTCCAGCACCGTCGCGACCTCGCCGAAGCGCTGCGGATGTCGCGGCACCAACAGCAGCAACAGACCCTCGACGCGGATGCGCGCCAGAGCATCCAAGACCAGCGCTTCCTCGCCTTCGCGCGTACTCGCCGCCAGCAGCACCGGTCGCTGACCGATGCGCTGCTTCAGCTCTGCACCCAGGACCAGCAGCCGCGGTGCCAGGGCGACATCAAACTTGAGATTGCCCGTTACCTCGACCCCCTGTGCACCCAGGCGCTCAAGGCGTTCGGCATCCTCGCGCGTTTGGGCGCTGACCGCCGCCAGGCGGGTGAGCGCGGCGCGGGTCAACGGCGCCGCCCGCTGGTAGCCGCGCGCCGATTTTTCCGACAGGCGCGCGTTGGCAAGGAGCAGGGGCACGCCCCGCCGCGCGCAGCCCTCGACCAGATTGAACCAGATTTCGGTTTCCATGAGGATGCCCAGGCGCGGCCTGAAGCGCGTCAGAAAGCGCGCCACGGCTCCAGGATAATCGTAGGGCAGGTAGACGATCGTCGCCGCATCACCGAAGAGTTGCTGCGCGGTCTCGCGCCCGGTGGGCGTCATTTGCGTGAGCAGCAGTTCATGCCCGGAATAGCGGGCGGCCAGCGCGCGCGCGAGCGGTTCCGCAGCGCGCGTTTCGCCCACCGACACTGCATGCAACCAGATCACCGGCCGCGCGGGCCTCACCTGATACCAGCCGAAGCGCTCGCCGATGTGCTCGCGGTAGCCGGGTTGACGCCGGCCGCGCCACCACAGGTGCATCAATGCCCAGGGGAACAGCAACCACAGCAGCAGCCGATAGCCGATGCGCCAGATCACGCCTGGCCTCCGCCAACGACTCCGTGTAACGCGGCCAGCACCTCGGCCACCTCGGGGACCATCTCCCTATCGCCGAGGTTGCGCACGCGCGCGCCCGGACCGGCGCATACGCCGGTGAGTCCGGGCTGCGTGCCGCAGTAAAGCGCCACCACCGGACGGCCCAGGGCAGCGGCCAGATGGGTCAAGCCGGTATCGACGCCGATCACCGCCTGCGCGCCGGCGAGCACGCCGGCAATGCCGAGCATGTCGAGTACGGGTGGCACGATCGCGGCAGGCAGCGCGCGCGCAATGCGCTCGCTGCGAGCGTGCTCGGCAGCATCGCCCCAGGGCAGCATCAGCGCGTAGCCCTGCCGTGCGAGTTCATCCCCGAGCTGAACCCATGCCGGCTCCGGCCATAACTTGTCGGCGCGGCTGGTCGCGTGCAGCAGCACGCAGTAGGGCCGGGGCTCGATTGGCCCGGCACCCGGGGGCAGGGCGATGCCGTAGTCCAGCGCAGCCGGCAGTTCGTAGCCCAGCGCCAGGGCGGCGAGGCGCCGGTTGCGCGCGACTGCGTGCAAATCGCGCGGCACCAGGTGCGCGACGTCGTAGAACTTCGCCGCCAGCGGCTCGCGCGCGCTAGCGCCGGCATAACCGTGGCGCGTGCCCGAGGCCGCCTGCGCCAGGAGCGCGCTCTTGATCAAACCCTGGGTGTCGATGACACAGTCGTAGCGCATGCCGGACAGCGCATGGCGGAACTGGCCGAACTCGCGCCAGTGCGCCGGCTTGAGCACATTCCCGCGCCAGCGCCGCAGCGCCACCGCAATCGCCCGGTGCACGCCCGGATGCATGCCGACGATGTCGCGATAGGCCTCCTCCACCACCCAATCGATGCGTGCGCCTTGGAAACGCGCGCGGATGTCGCTCACCACTGGCAGGTTGTGCACCACGTCGCCGAGCGAGGAAGTCTTGATGAGCAGAATATTGGGCATGGCTTGGGAATGCGGCGGGCTTTGTTAGAATGCAGCCAGCCGCAAATTATAAGGTATTCGATCCCTTGTCCTCTCAGCCATTGTCCGTCGTCATCGTTACGAAGAACGCCGCCACCCAGCTCGCCGCCTGCCTGGACAGCGCGTCCTTCGCCGACGAGATGCTGGTGATCGACTCGGGCTCGAGCGACGGCACCGCCGAACTCGCCGGGCAGCGCGGCGCCCGCGTGATGCAGAAGGAGTGGCTCGGTTTCGGCCGGCAGAAACAGTTCGCGGTCGAAGCCGCGCGCCATGACTGGGTGCTGTGCCTGGACGCCGATGAGCGCGTGAGCGAGCCCTTGCGCGCGAGCATCCTGGCGGCGCTGGCCATGCCCGCGGCGCGGGCCTATGCCATGGCGCGCTGCAATCGATTCATGGGCCGCTGGCTCAGGCATGGCGAGGGTTATCCGGACTGGAGCCTGCGCCTGTTCGACCGGCGGCATGCGCGCTGGAGCGATGATCCGGTGCACGAAAAGGTGCTCACCGAGGCGCCGGTGACGCGCATCGGGGGCGACCTGCTGCATGACTCGGCCGAGACGCTCGAGAGCTATCTCAACAAGCAGAACCGCTATACCAGCCTGCAGGCCGAAGCCTTGTTCAAGGCGGGAACACGGGCCGGCGTGGCGCAACTGCTGCTGTCGCCGCTGCTGCGCTTCGCCAAATTCTATTTCCTGCGTCTGGGTTTTCTCGACGGCACCGCCGGCCTGGTGCATATCGCCATCGGTTGCTGCAACAGCTTTCACAAATACGCCAAGCTGATGGCGCTGCAGCGCGGCAGTTGACGCATGCCGGATATCCTCGCGCCGCGCTCGCGGGAACACAAGCCAAACACAGCCAGGCATTTCAACTCACTGAACCGGCTGGAAATTGCAGCTATACTCAGCAGCAAATCCGGATTAAACCTGCGATCCGCTTTCGCACTATTGGCACGACCTTGAGCATAAGCGACACCCTGGATCCGAGCCGCATCCGCCGCGTACTGGTCACCAAGCTGCGCCACCACGGCGATGTACTGCTGGCCAGCCCGGTGCTCGGCACGCTCAATCGGTATCTGCCGCAAGCGCAGATCGACGCCCTGGTGTATCACGACACGCGCGACATGCTGTCGGAGCACCCGGCGCTGAGTCAGTTGCACCTGGTTACCAAACGCGGCTCCCTGCGTGAGGAGTGGCGCCTGCTGCAGGCCTTGCGCTCGCGCCGCTACGACCTCCTCGTCCACCTCACCAGCAGTGCGCGCGGCGCCTGGCTGGCGCGGATGTTGAAGCCAGCGGTCTCGGTGGCGCCGAACCACCCCGGCAAGCTGTATCGCGACAGTTTCACCCATCTCTACCAACACGCCAACGCACGCCACATGGTGGAATGCAATCTGGACGCGTTGCGCCGGATCGGGCTTTGGCCCGAGGAATCGGACAAGAAACTGGTACTGGTAGCCGGTGCGGACGCGGAACGCGGCGCGGAGAAACATCTGCGCGATCTCGGCCTCGAAGCCGGCAAGTTCATTCTGATCCACCCGACCTCGCGCTGGCAGTTCAAATGCTGGCCCGAGGAAAAAGTGGCGGAACTGGCGATACGCCTCGCCGAACGCGGCTTCCCCCTGCTCTTCACCAGCGCGCCCGATGCTCAGGAAACCGGAATGATTCAACGCATTCTGGCGCGTCTGCCCTTTCCCGCCCCGAGCCTGGCGGGCAGGCTGACGTTGAAAGAACTGGCCGCGTTGACGGCGCGCGCGCGCTTGTTCATCGGCATGGACTCGGCGCCCATGCACATAGCGGCCGCCGTAGGCACGCCGGTCGTCGCGCTGTTCGGTCCGAGTGGCGCGAACATCTGGGGCCCGTGGCAGGTGCCGGCCCGGGTCATTACTTCGGACCACTCCTGCCGCCCCTGCGGCCTCGACGGCTGCGGCGGCAGCAAGCGCAGCGACTGCCTGGAAATCATCCCGACCGGGCGAGTATTGGACGCAGCCCTGGAACTGATGGCGCAGGCGCGTTGAAGGCAGCAGAACGCGCGGCATGAGAATCCTCCACACCGAAGCCTCGTGCGGCTGGGGCGGCCAGGAAATCCGCATTCTGGAAGAAGCAAAAGGGCTGATCGCGCGCGGCCATGAAGTCAGCCTGGCCTGCCCCTCCGGGGCGCGGATATTTTCCGAGGCGGGACGCTATGGCGTGCCGGTCATCGCCCTGCCGATCGCCCGCAAGAACCTGGGCGGCCTATTTGCCCTGCGCCGACATTTGGCGCAGTTGCGGCCGGACGTGGTGAACACCCATAGTTCCACCGACACTTGGCTTACCGCCCTGGCCTGCGCCACGCTGGGCCACGGCCCGCCTATCGTACGCACGCGCCACATATCCGCCCCGGTTCCAAAGAACGCGGCCAGTCGCTGGCTCTACAGCGGCGCCGTATGTCACGTCGTCACCGCGGGTGAAGCCCTGCGCCAACAACTGATCGAGGGGTCCGGTGTGCTTCCCGAACGCGTCACCTCGGTCCCGACCGGGATTGACCCTGTGCGGTTCTCGCCCGGCGACAAACGGGCTGCGCGACTAGCGCTCGGGCTCGACCCCGACGCTCGCATTATCGGCATCGTCGCCACTTTGCGCAGTTGGAAGGGCCACCTGTATCTGCTTGAGGCGTTCGCCAAGCTCGCTCGATCAGACGCGACGCTGCTGATTATTGGCGAGGGACCGATGCGCGGCCCCATCGAGGAGAGAATCGCCGAGCTCCAGCTCACCAACCGCGTGCGGCTGGTCGGTCAACAGGACAAGCCAGAAGACTGGCTGCGGTCGCTGGATATTTTCTGCCTTCCTTCCTACGCCAATGAGGGCGTACCGCAGGCAATTCTTCAGGCAATGGTGACCGGCCTGCCCGTTGTCACCACGCCTGTCGGCGCCATCCTCGAAGCGGTGGACGATGGGCAAACGGCACTGGTCGTGCCGCCAAAGGATGCCTTCGCCCTGGCGGGGGCCATTGATCGGCTGATGCAGGACCCGGACCTGGCGCGTCGCCTTGGCCGTGCGGCCCGAGACCGGGCATTGGAACGCTACTCCCGCGCAGCCATGCTGGATCGCATGGAGAGCGTATTTCGCGACGTCCCGGGGAAACGGAAATGAACTTCGATTGGACCCGCATCTCCGACGATCCCAACAACCGCGCAGCAAAGGCTGAAGTGCGTGTCCTCTTGCCCCTTTTGCGCAAGGTTCATACCGACACTGACCTGACCGGGTTCGTCGAGAGGGCCGTTGCCGGCAAGCGTGTCCTCGACATTGGCGTCGTCTCCCACAGTGCCCGCTATTTCGACGAGCCCGGCTGGCGCCACGGTCGCATACACAGGGCTGCCGGATACTGCCTGGGTCTGGACATCCTCGAACCGCTGGTCGCAGAACTGAATGGCCGCGGCTTTAACGTCCGCTGTGTCGATGCGACATCGGAGCTTGACCTGGGCGAACGGTTCGACAGGGTATTCATCGGCGATGTCATGGAGCACGTTGACAACCCCTCCGCCCTGCTCCTTTTCGCCAAGCGCCATCTGAGCACAGGAGGCCGCATCTTTGCGGCAACACCAAATCCCTTCAGCCGCAAGTTCGTTCGCCAGTTCTTCCGCCAGGGCGTCGTTGTAGTGAACCTCGATCACATGGCCTGGTTCACGCCGACCATGGCGCTTGAAATCAGCCGCCGCATCGGGCTGCGCCTGAGGGCCTATCACCTGGTCAAGCCGATCGGCGGAATCAGCGGTGCAATCAAGAAGTTTGCCTGGCGCCTCGGCGTTTCTCCGATCGAATACTCCTTCCCCGACTACCTGTTCGAGTTCTGCCTGCCGGAGGAATAGGAATGTCCTTCCTCAAGCCGCCGCCAGCCAGCATCCTTTTCATTGCCGTCTCGCGCATCGGCGATACGCTGTTCGCCACGCCGGCCATCCGGGCCGTGGCGGCGGCCTATCCGGGCGCCCGCATTACCGTGCTCGGTCACCCCAAGCGCGCCGAAGTCTTCGAGCACCTGCCCTTTGTGTACCGCGTCGGCAGCATCACCAAGGGCCGCGCGACCTGGCGCGGCTGGCTAGCCGGAAAGTCTTTCGATCTTGCTTTCGTCTTCGGTTTTGACCAAGCCCTGGTGGCCTACGCCCTGAGGGTGTCGCAGCGGGTTGTGGCCTTCGAGCAGGAGAATGCCTCCCTGAACCGCAGGCTCTTCGCCGCCATCGCTCGCCCGCCTTTCCAAAGCGACCATGCCGTGCTCCAGCGCCTGCGCCTGCCTGCGGCAGTCGGGATTCCTCCGGCCGGTCTGCGCATTGCCTTCCAATCCACCGGCGAGGAAACCGCGTCTGCCCGCCGGCGCCTGGAGGATGCCGGCATCGGCGGCAGCCGGCCACTGATCGGCCTGCAAGTCGCCAGTTTCGCCACCAAATCCTACCGCGACTGGCCGATCGAGAACTTTGCCGCGCTTTGCGATCGCATCACGTCGCGTTGGCCGCAAGCCCGCTTCCTCGTTTATGGCGGGTCCGCGGAACGCCAGCGAACTGGCTGGTTGAAACAAGGTCTCGGCGAGCGCGCTGCACTGTTCGCCGGCAATCTGAGCCTGAGGGATACCGCGGCACTGATGACGCTTACCGATCTCTACGTCGGCGTGGACACCGGCCCTACCCACATCATGAGCGCCTTCGACATCCCGCTGGTCGCCCTCTACCACTGCATTTCATCCTCCAAACTCACCGGACCGCTTGAGCATCCCTGCGCCTATCCGGTCGATCACCCCGCGTCTGGTGAGCGCTGCACCGAGATGACCGAAATGGCGGACATACACGTCGACACCGTTTTCGCAGAAGTGGAGCGGGCGATGGCGGAACATCCTCCCGGCCAGCGATGAGATTCGTTTTCGTGGTCACCAACCTGGCCGGCGGCGGCGCCGAGAAAGCCATCGTCAAGCTGGCTGCGGGCTTGGCAGACAAGGGCCATGAGGTCGAACTCGCGCTGCTGGAAGACCGTGTCGAGCATGCGCGGCCCCGGGGCGTGAAAGTGTCGGCTCTGACAACGAAGGCATCCAAGGGCTGGATCGGCAAACGCCGCCTTGCGCACCGCCTGACCCGTCATTTGTCTGCGCCCTGGAATCTTCTGGTATCCACCCTGCCCTTCGCCGACGAAGTGGCCGCGCTGGCCAAGCTTCCCCGCCATTGGTGTCGCATCGCCAATACCTTGTCGAGCGAGGTCGTCAAGCTCGCCGCCGACCACCCCGCCAAAGCACGCCGGCGGCTGGCGCGCTACCGGCGCCTGTACGGAACACGGCCGCTGATCGCGGTTTCCATCGGCGTAGCGAATGACCTGCGGCGCGAGATCGGTGCAGACGGACCGATAGAGACCGTCCCCAATGCCTTTGACTTCGAGGCAATGCGTCACGCAACTGTCATCGCCGCGCCTGAACTGCCGGCCCGGCCGTATGTCGTTCATGTCGGTCGCTTCGCTCCGCAGAAACGCCATGACCTGCTGCTGGACGCCTGGACGCGTGTCGCTGCCGATCACCTGCTGGTATTGCTGTGCGCACCCGACCCCAAGCTCCAGGCCATGATAGCCAGCCGGGGCCTTGCCGATCGGGTGTTGATTGCCGGTTTCCAGCTCAATCCCTACCCCTGGATCGCCGGCGCCGATCTGCTCGTGCTCTGTTCCGACCACGAAGGCCTGCCCAATGTTCTGATTGAGGCGCTTGCCTGTGGTACGCCCACTGTGAGCACGGACTGTCCTTCCGGGCCGCGGGAGATATTGACTGCTTTTCCGCAATGCCTCGTGCCCTGCGGCGATTTCGCCGCACTGGCGAAGGCGATTTCCGACAACCTTGCCACCCCGATCGACCCTGGCAAGGCCGATCTCTCCATGTTTGAGATGAGCAGCGTAGTCGCTGCGTATGAGCGGCTGGCGGGCCGAGACTGAGCATGTGCGGCATCCTCGGCATGGTCGGCACCCGCTGGCGCGAACATATCCATGGCGCCCTGGATACCCTGCGAGCGCGCGGCCCGGATGACCACGGCGTGGTGGCTGCCGGAGCGGCCGTGTTCGGCCATCGCCGCCTGGCCATCATCGACCTGGCCGGCGGCCACCAGCCGATGCAAAGCGACGACCGTCGCTGGACCCTGGCATTCAACGGCGAAATCTACAACTTCAGGGAACTGCGCAAGGAACTGGAAGCCCGGGGCTGGCCGTTCCACACGCATTCCGACACCGAAGTGCTGTTGCAGGGCTGGCGCGCCTGGGGAGAAACGCTGCTGGACCGGATGGACGGCATCTTCGCCTTCGCCCTCTGGGATGCCGAAACGAAGCGCCTCGTGCTGGCACGCGACCGCGTCGGGGTCAAGCCGCTGTACTACGCGACGCTGGACAACGGCCTGACCTTCGCCTCGACGCTGGCGCCCTTCTTCGCCCTCCCCGGCTTCCCGCGCCGGCTGGACCATGAAGCCCTGCGCGACTACCTCGCCTGCCAGGCGGTGCAGTCGCCGCATTCCTTCCTGCGCGATGTCCACCCCTTGCCGCCCGCCAGCGTGTTGCTGTTCGAACACGAAAGTGGCCAGCTGACGACGCGCCGCTACTGGCGGCCGCCGGCGCCGCGGGCGGCCGCGCCCGCTTTCTCCGAGGCGTTAGAGGCAGTGGACGCCGCGCTGCGCGAAAGCGTGCGGCGCCAGATGGTGGCCGATGTGCCGCTCGGCGCCTTCCTCTCCGGCGGCATCGACTCCAGTCTGATGGTGCATTACATGGCCGAAGCGGGTATGCGTCCGCTGAAGACCTTCAACATCCGCTTTCCGCAGGCGGGCTTCGACGAAACCCCGGCCGCGCGCGCGGTCGCCGGCCAATACGCCACCGAGCACAGGGTGATCGATGCACCGGCGATTGACGCCACCGCCTTTGAAGCCGCCATCGCCGCGCTCGACCAGCCGCTGGCCGATCCGGCCTTTGTGACGACCCATGAGTTGTCCCGCCATACCCGGCAGGCGGTCACCGTGGCCATCAGCGGCGACGGCGGCGACGAACTGTTTGCCGGCTACCCGCGTTTCGCGCAAAGCGAAGACCATTTTCCCGACAACCCCGGCCGCCGTTTTCTGCGCGCCGGCGCGCGCTCCGGCTGGCTGCCCGGCAGCCTGCTGCGCCGGGGCTTGGCTGGGCGCGAGATGCTGCTCTACAAGCACGTCGAACTGGGTCCCTTTCCAAGCACGCGCAAGGACCTGGGGCGCTATCTCAGCCCGGCCGCCCTTGCCGCCTGCCGTGCGCAGGACACCCTGGCCCTGTGGCGCGACCTGGCGCTGAGTTACGCACGCGGCATGGATACGGCAAGCCTCATGCGCGCCGACCTGTGGACCTATTTGTCCGAGGATTGTTTGGTCAAGACCGACCGGGCCAGCATGAATCGGAGCCTGGAAGTGCGCGTACCGCTGCTCGGCAACCCGGTGCTGGACCTGGTCCTGGACTGGCCGGCCAGCGTGCATTACGACCGCGATGGCGGCAAAGCACTGCTGCGCGCTCTGGCCCGCCGGCATTTGCCGGAAGCCGTATGGAACCGGCCCAAGCACGGATTTTCGGTGCCCCTGCAGCACTATTTCAACGGACAATGGAACGCCGCCTGCGAGCACTACATCGCCCGCTGCGAGGAACTGGCGCCGTGCCTCAATGCCGCCGCGGTAAGACAACTCTGGCAGGCGGCGAAGCGGCGCAAGGCCTCGCGCAGATTGGCCTACACATTTGTCGTGCTGCTGATCTGGCTGGCTGGACACGGCGTATCGAGCGACTGAAGAGAGCAAGTCATGATCAGACCCGGCGGAAAAACCGAAAAACGCATCAAGCGCATCCTCTGGCACTTCCCCAAGGCCGGCTATTCGACCAACTTCGGCGTGCGCCTGCCGATCCGACACCCCGCGATCACGCCGCCTATCCTCAAGGACATTTTCTTCGGCGTGTACGAGTCCAAAGAAGCCGAACTGGTCGGGAAGAAGATCGCCGCCGATGATGTGGTGATGGAAGTTGGCGCCGGCATCGGCTTCCTCTCCGCTCTGTGCGCCAAAATCACCGGTAGCGAGCGGGTATTCGCCTACGAGGCCAACCCGCAATTGATGGATGTCATCAAGCAAGTGCACGAACTCAATCAGGTCGCACCAACGGTCAGCAATGTACTTCTGGGCGAGGGCGAGGGCGAGTGCACTTTCTGGCTGGAAAAGGATTACTGGGCTTCCTCGTTGATCCAGGGGTCCAAGGATGCCACGCCCATCCGGGTCAGGCAGATCGACCTCAATCAGGAAATCGAACGCATCCGGCCCAGCTTCATGATTCTCGACATCGAGGGCGGCGAATACGAGTTTCTGCGCCATGCGCGGCTGGATCCCATCCGCAAGATGGTGATCGAAGTCCATCCTCATGTGCTCAGCTACACCCGCATCTCGGAAATGCTCGGCTGGCTATTCGCCGCCGGGTTTGCCCTGGACCTCGGCAATATGCGCAAGAACGTCGTCTATTTGTTTAGGGAGACGGTCGCAGCATGAATCTGCTGCTCAGCCTGGTGGTGCCGGTCTACAACGTGGCACCTTTCCTGGAGCGATGCCTGCAAAGCCTGGCGGCACAGGACCTCGCGGGCATGGAAATCGTGTTCGTCGATGACGGTTCCACCGACGCCTGCCCGGCCATCCTCGCCCGCTACGCCGCGCAGCATTCGCAAATGCGCGTGATTCGCCGGGACAACGGCGGCCTCTCGGCCGCGCGCAACACCGGGCTAGACCGCATCGGAGGCGAGTATGTGGCGTTCGTCGATTCAGATGACTGGATCGAGCCCGGCTATTACCGCCACCTGCTCGATCTCGCCCGTGCGCAGCATCTGGACCTGGCGCACGGCAATGCGATGTACCACTTCGAGGGCCGCCGCGAAGACCAGCCCATTTATCGCGACGACCTGTCCACCGAAGTGATGCCCGGCCGTGAAGTGCTGCGCCGACGCCTGGCCGACAGGACCTTGCTGCACATGGTCTGGATGCACCTGTACCGGCGCGACTTCATAGAGCGGCTGGGCATGCGCTTCGTACCGCGCCTGATCCACGAAGACGTGCTGTGGACCACGCGCGCCTTTCTGCAAGCGCAGCGGGTGGCCTACGACCCGACTCCCGGCTATTACTATCGCCAGCGCATCCGTCCCCTGGCGGCCGATGTCATGGATCAGCGCCTGGACGCGATCATTGCGAGCTCCGTGTATAACGCCAGAGGACTGGCCGAGTTGGCGGCGCCCCTGCGCGAAGACCCGGAACTGCAACGGCTGCTGCGCTGGCAGCTGGTGGACGGCGCGCTGTCCATTTTCCACAAGCTGCGCAAGGTGAACTCGCTCGAGCTGCGCCGCCGTCTCTACCGCCAGTTGCGCCACGACGGCGTCTACGCCCTGCTCTGGAACAACGCCACGAATATTGCGCAGCGCCGCCGCATCGCGCGCACCTGGTTGAAGAGTTGGACGGCATGACCCGCTGTTACCAGATCAACCTGCAGACCGGCTGGGGCGGCGGCGAGGTCTATACCGTTTTCTTTGCCCGCGCGCTGGCCGAGCGCGGCGTGCGCACGGTGCTGTTCGCCACCGCCAACATCGCCGCCTGGCGAACACGACTGCCCGCCGGCAGCGAAGTGATCGTCATCGCCGGCGGCGACGAACTGGCAGCGGCGATCAATTCGCGCATTCCCGCCGGCGAGCGCGCCTGGCTGGTGTTCCACACGCCGGCGACCGCCGCGCAGGTCGCGCCGCTTCGCGCCGCTGGCCACCTGCTTTCCTGCTTCGCCCACATGCCGCTCTATGGCCGCAATCCAGCGACGCTGCAGCCCTACGACCTGGTGGTCCCGGTATCCGGCCACGTGCTTGCCAGTCTCCGTGCCAATGAGATGGTCAACGCCTACGCCGAGCCGCTGTACGGCATTGCCGACCTGTCCGGGCGCGGCAGCGACGGCGCGCTGCGCCGGCAATCATCCTACGATTGGGATACGCGCAAGCTGCGCGACCGCTTGTTCGGCTTCATCGAGCCGGCGCTCGAGCTATTGCGCCCGCATCCGCCGTTCGCCCGCGGCACGGGCATTGCGCTCGGCATCGTCTCGCGGCTGACACCGATCAAGCAGTTCCCGCAGCTCTTCCGCCATCTCGCGCCGGTACTGGCGCGGCATCCCGGTTTCGACCTCCACGTCATCGGCGCCGGCGGTTACGCCTCGGTGCGAGATCTCAAGCGCGCGCTGGCGCCCATCCGCTCCCGCGTGCGCTTCTGGGGCAAGCAGCGCGATGTGGCGGCGGTCTACCGCCGGCTCGACTACCTGCTCGCCGGGCTGCCCGAGAAGGAGGCGCTCGGCCTTAACGTCATCGAGGCCCAGGCCAGCGGCCTGCCGGTGCTGGCCGTAGCCGCGCCGCCCTTCACCGAGACCGTTGCCGCCGAAGTCACCGGACTGTTCTACGCCGACCCGCGCGGCGACGACGGCCGCGACTTTTCCGCGCTGCTCGACCGCCTGGCGGCGCAGCCTTTCCGTCCCGACGCCGAGAAGGCGCCGGCGCACTTGCAACGCTTTTCCGCAGCGGCCTTCGCCGAACGCGTCGGCCGCCTCGCCGCCTTCGCCACCCAGCGGCTCGCCGCCACGCCATGAGCCGCGACACCGTCATCTTCAATTTCCGCAAGGGATTCGAGCCGCTCAAGGAAGCCTTCGAGGCCAACGGCTACCGCGTGGCCGCGAACGAGTGGGCGCCTGCGCCGCAACTCGCTCGGCGCTGCGAGGCTGCCGTCGTCAATCTCTACGAGGCGATCCGCCGGCCCCGGGACGCCGTCGGGCTGCACCGCCGCCTGCGCGCCGCGGGCGCGCCGCTGATCGGTGTCGACCGCGACGCGCCGTGGCACATGGGCATGCGCTGGCGGCGGCTGGCGCTGTTCCGCCTGCTGCGACCGCTCGACATCTACGCCACGCACACGCTGCAACCGACCTGGGAATTCGCGCCGGTGAAAATCTACAACCCGAACGCCGTGTGGACGCGCCGCTTCAACCTGCACGGACATACGCTGGCCGAGATGCGCGATCCGCTCTTCTTCGAGTACGACGTCTCCTTCCTCGGCAACCTGGACGGGGAGCGCTACCGGGAGCACGCCGAGCGCGCGCGCTTCTTTGCCGCGCTGCGCCCGCGGCTGGACGCCATGGGCATCCGCCACTACATTGCCCATTCGTCCGGTATCAACGAGGAAACCCAGATCCGCGTCATCCAGCGCTCGCGCATCAACCTGAGTTACCGTTCGTCCTGCGACCACGGCGGCGCCTTGAGCTGGGGCCTGCCGGAGCGCTGCTACGGCGTACCTGCGCGCGGCGGCTTCCTGCTCGCCGACGAGCGCCGCCACGCCGCCGATGATTTCGACCTGTCAACGCAGTGGGCGGGCTTTACCGACATGGACGACTGCCTGGCGAAAATCCGCTACTACCTGGATCGTTTCGATCTTGCCCGCGATATCGCCGAGGCCGCCCATGCCAGGGTGATCCGGGATCACACTTATGAGCAACGCGCCGGGCATCTGATCGGGGCTGGACAAGCCTGGCGCATCGCTTTGTAGGAGCGAGCTTGCTCGCGAATTCCATCGTTCGCGAGCAAGCTCGCTCCTACTTATATGGCAGACTTCAAGATTAACGTGTCATCGTATTAGTTTCGAAAGTTGGATCTCGATGCAGGCAACCCCTTGCGATGTGAGAGAAAGCCAATGAACAATCCTGCGAAAGGAAGCGCCCGGTGCAACAGTCGCTAAAGGATACGTTCCGCGCCCAGAACGGCGAGGATCGATGGTTGGACAACTTCTTTGGACATAAGCGAAGCGGTTTTTTTGTCGAAGTCGGGGCGTTTGACGGTATCAATTTGAGCAACAGTTACCATTTTGAACAGATCGGTTGGACCGGTGTGTTGATTGAGCCCGATCCCGACAAGGCCGCGCTTTGCCGTTCAAGCCGTCCCGGCTCCAAGACCTACCAGTGTGCCGCGGCAGCGTCGCCCGAAATCAGCGAAGTCACATTTTTCCGGGTCGAATCCGGGGAGGTTTATTCGACGACCAAGCTGACCGGCGATCATGCGCGGCGCATCGACCATATGGGGCTCGCGTCGAAGCCGATAAGCGTCCCGGCGAGGACCCTGGATACCATTCTCGAGGAAGCCGGGGCTCCGGCAATTGACTTTGTCAGCATAGACGTCGAGGGTGCCGAGACGGAGGTCCTGCGCGGTTTCGATATCCGGCGATGGAAACCCGCCATCGTCGTGATCGAGTCGAATTCCAAGCTTCGCCTGCCGGAAGTTCGCGACTACTTTACCTCCAATGGCTATGCTTTCCGCTGCAGTATCGATGTCAACGATTTTTATCTTCGTGTGGGTCCCGCTCCTGTTCCGGCCTGGGCGATCGATGCGGTTTGCTATGCTTGGCGCCGGGTAACCAGGCGCATTTCGAGACTCGCACACAATATCCGCCGGTCCTGGAACAAGCGACGTGGCAAGAAGATCTGAGACCAGCGAAGCGGCACATCATGCTTGCGCATAACCACCGCCAGACCGCTGACGGCCCTGATTCGACCACGCAACGCGCAGGCTGCAAAGATGCGGCCTCGACCAGGATGGACGCATCCGCCGCGCCGAAGGTCCTGGTCATCCGCCGCGACAACATCGGCGACCTGGTATGCACGACGCCGCTCCTGCGCGCCCTGCGCGCGCAATTACCGGCGGCGCGCATCGTCGTCCTGGCGACGCGTTACAGCGCCGCGGTGCTCGCCGGCAATCCCGACATCGACGCCTCCTGCTCCTACACCAAGGCCAAGCACCGCGCGGCGGGCGAGTCGGCGCTCGGCATCTACTTGCAGCGGATACAGACCATTCTCGCCCTGCGCCGCGAGCGCTTCGACTGGATTCTGCTGCCCGGCGGTGCACAAGCCAGCTCGCTGCGCTTCGCGCGCTGGATCGGCGGCGCAAGGCTGCTGGTGCGCGGCGACGAGGACCTGGTCGCCGGCCCGCACGAGGTGGAGCAGAGCTGCCACCTGCTTTCGCGCATGGGCCTGCGCTACGAGACCCCGGCGCCGCGCGTGGTACCGGCGTCGGACGAACGGGCACGCATGGTCGCACGCATCGCCGCCGCCTTGCCGCGGCGGCCGTCCCGGCTGGTCGGCCTGCACATCAGCGCACGCAAGCCTTCGCAACGCTGGCCGGCCGAGTCGTTCGCAGAACTGGCACGGCGCCTGGCGGCGGAAGATAGCGCATTCCTGCTGCTGTGGGCGCCGGGGGGCACGGATAATGTGCAGCACCCGGGCGACGACGAGAAAGCCGCGCGCGTGCTGCAACTGGCGGCCGGACTCCCGATCGTGGCGCTACCGACGCGGCGTCTGGAACATCTGATCGCCGCCTTGTCTGTGTGCAACGCGGTGATCTGCGGCGACGGCGGCGCCATGCATGTGGCAGCCGGGCTGGACAAACCCATAGTCTGTCTGTTCGGGCAGTCCACCGCGGCCCGCTGGCATCCCTGGGGTCCGGCCTATGAACTGCTGCAGATGCCCGGCATGGAGGTGAAGGACATCTCGGTGGATGCCGTGGCGCGCGCTTACGCCGCTTTGCTAGGCGACGGCGTCAAATAGCCGCGAACGGCCTGCCGCGGGCGCGCACCCGATTCTGCTGTTGCCCGGACGTATCCTCTTCAACGGCGAACTGGATCTTGTACAGGTGCGCATACAGCCCATCGTGCGCCAGCAGCTCGGCATGAGAACCGATTTCGGCAATCCTGCCGTGTTGCAGCACCACGATGCGGTCCGCTTTCTCGATGGTGGACAGACGATGGGCGATGATCAGCGTCGTGCGGCCTCGCATCAGGGTGTCCAGCGCCGCCTGCACCACCCGCTCCGACTCGGTGTCCAGGGCCGAGGTGGCCTCGTCCAGAATCAGCACCGGTGCATTCTTCAGCAGCGCGCGTGCGATCGCCAGGCGCTGGCGCTGCCCTCCCGAGAGGCGCACGCCGTTCTCGCCTATGATCGTCTGCATGCCCTGCGCCATTTCACGGATGAATTCCATTGCATGCGCGGCCTCGGCGGCGGCGGCGATCGCGGCCTCGCTGGCGCCTGCCAGGGGGCCGTAGGCGATGTTGGCCGCAACCGTATCGTTGAACAACACCACGTCCTGGCTGACCAGCGCGAGATTGGCACGCAGGCTGGCAAGAGTCAGCGTCTGCGTGTCGATGCCGTCGAGCAGGATGCGCCCGGCACTGGGCTGATAGAAGCGCGGGATCAGGTTGGCGAGCGTCGTCTTGCCGCCGCCGGAGCCGCCGACCAAGGCCACGGTTTCCCCTGCGGCTATCTCCAGATTGACGTCGTCCAAGGCCGGCCGGGCGGCGTTGGGATAGGTAAAACACAAATGCTCGAACTCGATCCGGCCCTGCGCCCGGTCCAGGCTCTGCGTGCCGCTGTCTTCCTCTGGTTTTTCGTCGATGACGGCGAACACGCTTTCGGCCGCCGCCAGGCCGCGTTGCAGCCCGGCGTTGACCCCGGTCAGACGCTTGAGCGGCGAGAGCAGCATCAGGGTGGCGGTCATGAACGAGACGAAACTGCCCACGGTCACTGCGCCCGCCCCGCTTTGTTGCGTGGAATAGTAGACGATGACCGCGACGGCGACGGCCGCGCATAGCTGCACCAGCGGCACCGAGGCCCCGGCGGCAATGGTCTGGCGCATGGCGAAATCGCGCATGCGCTTGATCGCCGCGCCGAAGTGGCGCTGCTCGTACTCCTGACCGCCGAATACCTTCACCACCTTGTGGCACCCGATCGCCTCGTCCAGCACGTGGGTAATGTCCCCCATCGCGTGCTGCGCGTCGCGGCTCACCTGGCGCAGCCGGCCGCTGAACGACCGGATCACCAGGGCGATGACCGGGCCTACCACCAGCGTGATGAGCGAAAGCTTCCAGTCGAGGTAGAACATCCAGGCGAGCAATCCGGCCACGGTGAGGCTGTCGCGCACCATCACCGTCAGCACGCTGGTTGCGGCCCCGGTGACGCCCGTCACGTCGTAGGAAAGCTTGGAAATCAGCGCGCCCGAGGAAGCGTCGTCGTAATAGCGCGTGGGCAGGTTGACCAGCCGGCCGAACATCTCGGCGCGCAAATCGAACACCACGCGATTGGATACCCAGCTCAACGCGTAGTCGCTGACAAAGCCGAACACGCCGCGCACCAGGAACAATCCGACCAGGGCGAACGGAATGTAGCGGATGGTGGTGGGGTCCTTATTCACGAAGCTGCCGTCCAGCAACGGCTTCATCAGCGCCGGAAACAGGGGCTCGGTCGCCGCCACCAGTACCATGGCCAGGATCGACAGGGTGAACATGCGCCAGTACGGCGCGACATAGCGCAGCAGACGCAAGTACAGGGCGCGGCTTTTGGTTTCTGGAACAGCCATTATTGGGTCTGCATCAGAGTGGAAAAATATGCAATTATATCAGAGCCCTAAACCCTGACCGCAGGTCTTCGCGCGCTTGTTCGCGACGAAGTTCCCGCTAGCGCGACTCCGTTCGCAGCAAATCCGAGTAAAGCCGAGTCAACTGCTGCGCCATGCCCGCGAGGCCGTAGGGTTCGACCTTGCGCCGCGCCGCGGCACCCATCCTCAAGGCCTGCCCCGGCGCGGCGGCCAGATTGAGGCAGCGCGCCAGTTCCACCACGTCGAGCGCATCGCGGCAGACATAGCCCTCGACGCCGCTTTCGACGAACTCGGCCGCGCCGCATTGCATGGTGGTAATCAGCGGCAGCCCGCAGGCCATGGCTTCCATCGCGGCGTTGGGGAAGGGATCGTAGAGGCTGGGCAGAACGAAACAGTCGGCCATGCCGTACCACGGTTTGACGTCTTCCTGACCGCCCGCGAAATGCACCCGGGCGGAGAGCTTGGCCTGTTCTGCTGCCCGACGCAGGCGCGGGAGTTCTTTGTCCGCGCCCACCACCACCAGGTGGGCATCGCGCACGCCGGAGAGGGCGCGCAACAACTGCGGCAGGCCTTTGCGCCTGAAGCCTGAACCGACGAACAAGTACACCATGGCCGCGTCCGCGATGCCGAGCTCTTCGCGTTTGCGCTCGCGCCAGATCTGGCGCAGTTGCGGATGAAATGCAGCCAGATCGACGCCGTTGTAGATCACGTGCAGCTTGTCCTCGGCCAGCCGGAAATGCCGGCGCACCTCTTCCTTCACCATGTTCGAGTTGCAGATTACCGCGCGCAAGCGGGGGCTTTGGAATAGGCGCTTTTCCGCCGCCAGCGTATACCAGTGGTAGGGATTGAGCGTAAGCGCGATACGCTGCAACACGCCGGCGGCGCGCTTGCGGTTGGCGAGCCACTGGCGATGCACGCCGTCGCCGGCGCGGTAGACGTCGCAGCAGCTGATGCGCTCGTGCGACTGCACCAGATCGAAACGCTGCGATTTCACCGCGGCGCAGACGGCGCGGGCGAAGCTCCAGTCGCGCCACACCCGGCCGATGTAGAACGGATCGCAGCGGATCAGGTGCCGGCCATCGCCCGCGCCCGGTCCCTTCATTCCCGACCAATCACGCGCGAGCAGGGTCAGCTCCACATCCCGCGCGGCAAGCGCAGTCATGGCACGCTCGACAAAGCGCTCGGCGCCGCCGTACGGGTTGTAACGCTGACGTATCAGGGCGATGTTCATCGCGGCGCTTCGCCGTGCCGGCGCGCGGCGCAAGGCGGCTGCCCCAAACGCCGCGTTTCCTGCACCGCCATCACGCGGCACAACAGCGCCCATGGGCGCCCGACACGCGGCGCGCGCTTTGCAGATCGACCCGGTTCTTCAACATGCGCGCACGATAGCAGAGAACCCCGCAACGGTGAACGGGTCGGCCCGGCGTGCCGCCGGCTGCGGCGTTCAGCGTCCGCGCCGGGCGCGCGCTGCATCCAGGTGTTCGCACAGCTCTTGCGCGCCGTCCAGGATGCGCGGCGTATTGCGGCTGATGATATCGGAAGGGATCACAAACAGATTGCCGCGCGCGACTGCCTGCAGGTGCGGCCATTGTTTCCATGCGTCCAGATTTCCCGCCTGGCCCGCTTCCGCGGTCACACCGGCTATCGCCTCCGGGTCGGCGGCGAGCACCGCCTCGGTCGAGATTTCCGGCGTCAACCGTTTCAGACCGGCAAACACATTCTGCCCGCCGCACAGCCGGATCGCGTCGCTGATGAGATGCGCGCCGTTGACGGTCATCAACGGCCGGTCCCAGATCTGGTAGAACAGGGTCACCGGTGCGCGGCCGGCGTAACGCCGGCGCAACCCGGCTGCGCGCGCGACGAACGCCTGCGCGGCCGGCAGCGCGACCGCTTCGCTGCCGGCCAGGCGCCCGAGCTGCTCGATCGCGCGCGCGATATCGGGGAGCCGGCGCGGCTCGTTGTAGTACACCGGGATGCCGAGCCGCAGCAATTTGTCGAGCTGGCGCTGCGCGTTGCCATACTGCCAGACCACGACGAGGTCGGGTTTGAGGGCAACAACGCGCTCCAGGTCGAGCTGCGCGCTGTCGCCGATACGCGCGATGCGTTGCGCCGCCAGCGGGAAATTACTGTACTCGACCGTTCCCACGACCTTTCCGCCGGCGCCGGCGGCGAACAGCAATTCGGTCAGGTGCGGCGTCAGGCTGATGATGCGCTGCGCCGGTTGTTTGAGGACTACGCTGCGGCCGGCATCGTCGGTGAGCCGGATTTCGGCGGCGGCGGCGCCGGCGAGCGCCAGCACGGCGACAGACAGGCAACGCAGAAACGCCCGGCGGCGCCGATAGGCCCGGTTTCCCGCTTCGTCTGCGCCCATGTCAGTCCGGCACGAACAAAGTCCGCCCGGCCGCCTCTACGCGCGTCACCCGGTGCCCGAAGGCAGCCTGCAGCGCAGCCTCGGTCATGACCGAGGCTGCCGGCCCGTGCAGCACTGTCCCCCGTGGGGTGAGCAGCAGGGCGTGGCTGGCGAAGCGCGCCGCCAGGTCGAGATCGTGCACCGTGAACAGCACGCCCTTGGCATGATCCCGGGCGAGCATTACCAGATGTTCCAGCACCAGCACCTGGTGATGCAGGTCCAGGTGCGACACCGGCTCATCCAGCAGCAGCAACGGCGCATCCTGGGTGAACAGCGCTGCCAGCGCCACGCGCTGGCGCTCGCCGCCGGACAGCGTCAGCACATCGCGCCGCTCGAATCCGGCGAGATCCACCGAACGCAACGCGTACCGGGCGAATTCGCGCTCCTCCGCGCCTTCCCATTGCCAGCGTGAAAGATAGGGATGGCGTCCGAGCATCACACTCTCCAGCACGCTGGCGCTGAAAGCGTCATGAAAAGCCTGCGGCAGAAATGCGCGCTGCCGTGCCGCCGCCGCGGCGGGCCAATCGGCGAGCGCCCGGCCGGCGAGGCGCAGCGCTCCGCCCTGCGCCTGGCGCAGGCCGACCGCGGTATGCAGGAAGGTGGATTTGCCTGAACCGTTGGGACCGAGCAGGCACCACACTTCGCCGGCGTTGAGCCGAAAGCTCATGCCGCGCACCAGCGCGCGTCCGCCCGCGGACAGTGACAGATCCTGCGCTTCGAGCAGCGGCGCGTTCATGCCGCCTCCTGCTTTACCGGCTTGCGCGTCAACAGGAACATGAATGCGGGCACGCCGACGAGCGCGGTGATCACGCCTACGGGCAACTGCTGCGGCGCGAGCAGGCTGCGCGCGGCGGTGTCAGCCAGCAACAGCAGCGTGCCGCCGGCGAGCGCGCTTGCCGGCAGCAGCATGCGCTGATCGTTCCCCAGCGCCAAGCGCAGCGCATGCGGCACCACCAGCCCGACAAAGCCGATCGCGCCGGCAGTGGTCACGGCGAGCGCCGTCGCCACCGAAGCGACCAGATAGACAGCGCGGCGCAGTGGCACCACGCGCACGCCGAGCGCATGCGCCATGACCTCGCCGCGCAGCAGCACATTGAGCCCGCGCGCCATGGGATAGCTGACGGCCAGCGCGAGCGCCAGCGCGAGCAGCGCCGGCGCCCATGATTCCACGCCGTTCAGATCGCCCATCAGCCAGAACAGCATGCCGCGCAGCCTGGCTTCCGGCGCCAGCGTCAGCATCAGGGTGATGAGCGCCCCCCATCCGGCGGCCATGATCACCCCGGTGAGCAACAGGCGCGGCGAGGCTTCCAGCGCGCCGAACATTTGCTGGCGGGCGAAATCGCGCCGCGCGAGCGCGAACACCAGCGCGATCGCAAGCAGTGCGCCGGCGCTCGCACTGAGGTTCACCGCCAACGCGCCCAGCCCGACCAGCATGGCGCCGAGCGCACCGACCGCAGCCCCGCCCGACAGGCCCAGCACGTAGGGATCGGCGAGCGGATTGCGCAGCAGCACCTGCATCAACGCCCCGGCCAGCGCGAGCAGGCCACCGACGGCAAAGGCGGCCAGCGCGCGCGGCAGCCGCAGGCGGGTGACGATCTCGCCGGCGACGCTGTCGCCCGGAGAAATCAGCGCCTGCAGCAGCTCGAGCGGCGGCAAGTGCGTGCTGCCGCTGGCGAGCGCAAGCGCGAAGGCGACGAGCGCAGCCCCTGCGAGGCTGAGCCAAATGAGCAGCACTCGGCGCAAGTGTGTTGCTCCGGCTATTGCCAGCGGTAGGCTGCGCTGAGCAGGAAATTGCGCCCGGCCATGGGGTAGGCGTTGAAAGAGGTGCCGGCGCCGTTGCGTATGGCATAAGTGTAATATTTGCGGTCCGTCAGATTGTTCGCTGCCAGGGCGACAGTCCAGGGCCCGGCGACGTGGCTCAACTTGGCGTCGGCGGTTACGAACGAAGCCATCTGCCCGGGGAAGGTGTTGGCCTGGTCGTTGTCGAAATACTGCTTGCCTACGTAAGCCAGCGCGGCGCTCAGGCGCGTCTTTTCTTGCAGGAGCCAGCTAAGGCCCAGCTTGGCCGAGTCGCGCGGCACCAGGGGCACGTTGTTGCCGCTCAGGTCGACGCTGCCGCCGCTCAGCGCGTCCACATACGCGCCTTCGCGAAACACGGCGCGCGCATGGGTGTAACTGCCGAACAGGTCGAGGCGCTCGCCGAGTTTGCGGCTGCCCTCGAGTTCCAATCCCTCGCGCCGTGTAGGCGACAGGTTCATATTGGTGAAGGTGAGCGCATTGAAATGAATTTCGTTGCGCAGGTCCATGCGATACAGGCTCGCGCGCAGGCGGCCGCCAACGCTCTTGTACTCCAGACCGATTTCATGGTCGCGCGAAGTCTGCGGCTCCAGCGGTCGCAGGATGGAATCGAACAGCGGGCCGCCGAACTGGTTATAGATCTCGTCCACGGTGGCGACGCGAAAGCTCGCCCCGAGCTTGCCGTAGAGGGCGAGCGCCGGCGTCAAGTCGTGCCGCAACGCGAGCTCCCAGGCGCGCGGACTGCGCGTCTGGGAGGCATTCGCATGGCTCGCCGGATTCGCGCGATCATTGGCGGATATTTCCGCGCGCTGCAGGCGCGCGCCGAGGGTGAGCCGGGTCGCAGCGCTGATCGCAGTGTGGTTCTGCACATAAAACGCGCGGTCCTCTTGCGCGGCGGCCAGGTTGACTTGCGGCGCGCCCAGTTGCTCGAAGCGGGCGGCGCGCAACGCGTGATAGTCCCAGATATCGGCATCCATGCCGAAAATGAGCACGTGGTCGCGCCCGAGCAGCCGGTAAGGCAATTTCAGGCGCGGCGTGAGCGCCCACACCTTGGCGTGGGTGTCGGTGAACGTACTGAAGCCGAAGCCGCTGTAGTCGTCGAAAAAGCCGGTGCGCCTGGTATCCCGGTATGCAACATCGACGGCGAATTCGGCCGCGTCGAACGCGTAGCGTCCGGAGAGCGTCGCCTGCGTGCCATCACGCCCGCTGTAGTCACCCGGTGTGGCGCTGCCGCGCGCATCGGTTGCCAACTGCGCCGCGGTGCGCGCGCCGGGCAGGCGCAGGTTCTGGTTGTCCAGGCCGAACTTGAACACCAGGCCGGCTCGGTCTGCGCTCCAGCGCACATCGCCGAGCAGACTGCCCTGCTGCAGGCGGTTGTTGACGCGGTAATTATCCGAGTTGTATTGATTCGCGGTGAGTGAAAAGCCGGCATTGGTTCCAGAGAGATTGAACGCGGCATGCGTGTCATCGGTGTTGTACGAACCACGACTGACCGCAATGGTCGCGCTTTTCGCGCCCGCAATCGGCGAACGGGTGATGATGTTGATGGTGCCGCCGGTGGCGCCGCCGCCATACAACACCGCACCGCCGCCGCGTTGGATTTCGACGCGCTCGATCGCCTCTAGCGGGATCGCCGACCAGCGCACCGGCGTAAGCTCGGTGTCATTCAGGCGCTGGCCGTCGAGCAGCACCAGGGCATTCTGGTCGCCGCTCGCGCCGAAGCCGCGCAGGTCGATCGACACATCCGGACTGCCGCTGTTGTTGCGCGTATTGATGCCGGCGTAGCGCGCGAGCAGGTCCGGCAGGGTCGCTGCCGTGCTGTGCGCAATCTGTTCCCGCGTGATGAGCGTGATCCCGATCGGATGCTCGAGTTGCTTTTCCGGAAAGCGCGTGCCCGTGACCACCACCACTTCTTCTGCGGCAAACGCCTGCGCCGCCAGGGCGAGCCCGACGGCGGCAATGACTGACTTGGAATGCATGATTTTCCCCCGGCAGCCGGCGTCCCCGCAAGCTGCACAATTGAAACAACAAAGGAAACGCAGAGGGAAAACAGAACCGCAACCGGTGCACCGCTTCCCCGCAGTGTTTCCACTTGTCGCGCAAGGCCGGTCTCCGGGCTCGTGGGATCGGATCTGTCGCCTTCCCGCAAGCGCTTCTCTTGCAGTGGCATCGTGACAGACCCGCGCTCACCTACCGTTGCGGGGGCAGCACAGGCTTGGGCGCAGCTACGCGCCGTACCTGTTTCCCGTTTCACCCGCCGGCGGGAAGCGCTGGCGGACACCTCGAACGAGTGCGGCGATATTACACGTTCTCGCGCGTAAACAGAAATCGTCTGACCGAAAGCGAAACCGCTCAGCTCGCGCCCGCCAGCGCTGCGCGCCTGATCGGTCGAGCTCGCCGGGCGCGCCTGCGGGGGCGATGCGGCATGCGATTGAAGGCCTGGACAATCCTGAGCCGGTTCAATGAAATAGGGCGGCTTATTCATCATGGAAAGAGCTTTGAGAGTTGCCTGTTATTACTTGACTTGTCACGATTTTTGAAACTATAGTGTGGCGATGGATGCGGAATTCGACACCCTCGACGGCAAGATCGACCAGTTCCTGCAATTGTGCCAGCGCCTGAAGAGCGAAAACAGGGAACTGCGGCTGCAATTGGTATCGGCGCAAGACGACGTCAAGCTTCTGGAAGGCAAGGTCGACGGCGCCAAGACCCGCCTCGAAGCGCTGTTGCGTCAGATCCCAGAATGAGCGCAAAGGCCAAGACCCTTGATGTGAGCATCATGGGGCGCAACTATCGGGTCACCTGCGCCGACGACGAACGCGAGGCGCTGCTCGCCGCCGTTGCCTATGTCGACAAGAAAATGACGGAAATCAAAGTGGCGAGCAGGGTCGCCGGCACCGAGCGCATTGCGGTCATGGCCGCGCTCAATATCGCCAACGAACTGCTCTCGATCAAGATCGGCAGCGGCTTTGACATCGCTGAATTAAAGCGTAGAATGAATTCAGTGCAGTCGAAGCTCGATCAGGCGTTGTCGCAGCAGGATTCCCTGTTCTAGACCAGCGCCCGGGCGGGCCGGACTGCAATGAATTTCCCTGCGATGCTCGTTTAGGCCATATATTCCTTGAACCAATATATGTGCTGAGGTTGCGGACCATCGCGCTGCTATTGTGCGCGTCCCTTCGCCCCGTGCGAGTGCGGATGTACCTACGGCGGCCGGAATGCGACCACTCTGGACTGCAGGTTCGGAGGATGCGGGTCTGACGGCATTTGCGGGGAATCCAATACCTCATCAATCGCAGACCGAATCGCAGACAATCCGGTCTGCGATTTTTATTTGCAGGTTTGTAGAGTTCCTTCCAATGCGCTACTGGCTGATGAAATCCGAACCAGACGAGTTCAGCATCGACGATCTTGCGCGCGCGCGGCGGCGCGGCAGCGCCTGGTTCGGCGTGCGCAACTACCAGGCGCGCAACTTCATGCGCGACCAGATGCAAATCGGCGACCAGGTGCTGTTCTATCATTCGAGTTGCCCGGAGCCGGGCATCGCCGGGCTGGCCGAGGTCTGCACCAAGGCGTATCCGGACGAGACCCAGTTCGACCCGAAGAGCAAATATTACGACGCCAAAGCCACGCGCGACGACCCGCGCTGGGCGAACGTGGACCTTTGGTTCGTCAAGAAAACCCGGCTCCTCGGCCTGGCCGAGCTGCGCCGCCACAAGGCGTTGGCCGGCATGCGCCTGCTCGCGCGCGGCAACCGCTTGTCCATCACGCCCGTAGACGCGGACGAATGGAAGTTCATCACCACCAAACTGCTCACATGACATGACCAAGCTGAAGAACGACACGCTGATCCGCGCGCTCCTGCGCCAGCCGACCGAGTACACGCCGGTATGGTTGATGCGCCAGGCCGGCCGTTACCTGCCCGAATACAACCAGACGCGCAGCCGGGCCGGCAGCTTTCTCGGCTTGTGCAAGAACCCGGGCTACGCCACCGAAGTCACGCTGCAACCGCTGGCGCGGTTCGAGCTCGACGCCGCCATTCTGTTCTCCGACATACTCACCATTCCCGACGCCATGGGCCTGGGACTGTACTTCGCCGACGGCGAAGGGCCGAAGTTCGAACGGCCGCTGCGCGACGAATGGGCTATCCGCGATCTGACGGTGCCCGACCCGGGCGCCGAATTGCGCTATGTGCTCGACGCGGTCAGTGAAATCCGGCGCGCTCTGGCCGGCAGCGTGCCACTGATCGGTTTTGCCGGCAGCCCGTACACGCTCGCCTGCTACATGGTCGAGGGCGGCGCGAGCGACGATTTCCGCACCGTCAAGACCATGCTCTATGCGCGGCCCGATCTGCTGCACCGCATCCTCGAGGTCAACGCGCGGGCGGTGACCCTCTACCTCAACGCCCAGATCGAGGCCGGTGCGCAAGCGGTGATGATCTTCGATACCTGGGGCGGAAGCCTGTCCGATGCGGCCTACCGCGAGTTCTCGCTCGCCTATTTGCAGCGCATCATCGCCGGGCTCAAACGCGAGCAGGCCGGCGCGCGCATTCCCGCGATCGTATTCACCAAGGGCTGCGCCAACTGGCTGGAGGACATTGCCGCGATCGGCTGCGATGCGGTCGGTCTGGACTGGAGCGTGGACATCGGCCGGGCGCGAGCGCGCGTCGGCGATCGTGTTGCGCTGCAGGGCAACCTTGACCCGGCTGTGTTGTTTGCACCCGCAGAAGTGGTGCAGCACGAAACGGAAAAAATCCTCGCTTCTTTCGGCCACGGCAGCGGCCATGTATTCAATCTCGGCCACGGGATTTCCCAATTCACGCCGCCGGAAGCGGTCAAGATCCTGGTCGATTGCGTGCATCAATCGAGCGCGCGCTATCACCGCGACAGCGCCGGCACCCGCGCCAGTTAAGGATCTCTGCGGGTTCGACCAAACTTGACTTATGCACAACATCGTGCTTCCCCGCGATTTTGCTGGCGAAAACCAGGTTCTCCCTCAGGAGACAATGCAACATAATGTTTTTAAATGGTTATATGCCTAGCTGCAAATTTGGGCAGAAGGAGAAATTCCTTACGGCAAAGATGGTTACAGCAAGATTAGAAATTTACTCACAAAGTTACCCACAAAAATTGTGCACAACCCGAGTTCCCCTTTGGCAATAGGGTGATGCAGCAGTTTCCAGATAAATCGCATCAAATTAATCGCGTATCATCCTTAAGCGATTTTTTTTCCTTTGGCGGCAAATGAGCATACTGCGCGTCGCACTTGACCTGCCGCTGCCGCGCGTGTTCGATTACAGCTGCGACGAGGCAACGCTTGCCGACATCGGCATGCGCGTGCTGGTGCCCTTCGGCAACAAGCATACGGTCGGCGTGATTGTCGGCCTTGCCGACCGATCGGAGGTCGAGAGCGGAAAATTGAAGGCTGCGCTGCGCATCCTGCGCGAGACCCCGGCGCTCACACGCGATTGGCTGGGCTTGGCGCAATTCTGCAGCGGCTACTATCACCGGCCTCTTGGCGAAGTCATTTTCAACGGCTTGCCGCGGCGGCTGCGCCAAGCCGCCGCCGCGCCGGCGCTCAGGCAGGCAGTCGCTTACCGTCTCAGTGCCGGCGGACGTGAGGCGCTGGCACAGTTGCCCGCCCGCGCCAGGGTTAAGCGCGCGTTGCTCCAAACCCTGTCGCAGTCCGATTGTGCCGAGGAGCTGCTGCTGGCACAAAGCGCGAGCGCGAAAAAAACCCTGGTTGAACTCCTCGGCGCCGGATGGATCGAGCGCTATCAGCCGTCGCCACAACCGGGTGCCAGCCGCTTCGTCGAGAAACTTGCGCTCAACGCCGAGCAGCAGGGAGTGTTCGAGGAAATCGAGCGCGCCGGCCCCGGTTACGGAGTGTTTCTGCTGCATGGCATCACCGGCAGCGGCAAGACCGAGATCTACCTGCGCCTGATCGCAAGCGCACTGGCGGCGGGCAAACAGGCATTGGTGCTGGTACCGGAGATCAGCCTTACGCCGCGTCTGGAGCACGAGTTCAGCGAACGTTTTCCCGATACGCCGCTAGTCAGCCTGCACAGCGGCCTCGCCGACGGCGAGCGCACCCGGCACTGGCTGCAGGCGCAAAGCGGCGCGGCGGCGATCGTGCTCGGCACCCGGCTCGCGGTGTTCGTGCCCTTGCCGAAACTGGCGCTGATCGTGGTGGACGAGGAACAGGATGCGTCGTTCAAGCAGCAGGACGGATTGCGCTACTCGGCGCGCGACGTGGCCGTCTTCCGCGCGCGCCAGGCGGGGATCCCGATCGTGCTTTGCTCGGCCACGCCGGCGCTGGAAACTTATGCGCGCGCCTTGTCCGGCCGTTACCGGCTGCTGTGGCTGGCGCAGCGCGCCGTGCCGCAGGCACAGTTGCCGCTGGTGCACACGGTGGACATGCGCAGGCACAAACTCGAAGACGGGCTGACGCCACCGGTGCTCGCGGCACTGCAGGAGCGCCTCGCACGCGGCGAGCAGAGCCTGGTGTTTCTGAACCGCCGCGGTTACGCGCCGGTGCTGATGTGCCCGGCCTGCGACTGGGTGAGCGGCTGCACGCGCTGCTCCACGCGCATGGTGCTGCATCTGGCCGACAGGCAGCTGCGCTGCCATCATTGCGGCGCGAGCACGCCCATCCCGCGCCACTGCCCGAACTGCGGCAATGCCGATATCCATCCCTTTGGCCGCGGCACGCAGCGGCTGGAGGCGGCCCTGGCCGCGCGCTTTCCGCAGGCGCGCATCCTGCGCGTCGATTGGGACAGCACGCGCAACAAGGGCAGCTTTTCGCGCATGCTGGGCGAGATACAAGGGGGCCGCGCGGACATCCTGGTCGGCACCCAGATCCTGGCGAAGGGGCACGACTTCCCGAATCTGACCCTGGTCGCGGCGCTCAACGCCGACAGCGCGCTGTATTCCGCCGACTATCGCGCGCCCGAGCGCCTGTTCGCGCAGCTGGTGCAGGTTGCCGGGCGCGCCGGTCGCGCCGGCCTGCCCGGCGAAGTTCTGATTCAGACCCAGTATCCGCGCCATCCGCTGTATCTGGCGCTGGCGCAGCATGATTATCCCGGCTTCGCGCGCACCCTGCTCGCCGAGCGCGAGCAAGCCGGTTTCCCGCCTTACGTATTCGAAGCCGTACTGCGCGCCGAAGCCGAACAACTCAGCACCGCGCTCAAGTTCCTGCGCGAGGCAGCGGCGCTGGCGGGCCCGCCTCCGGCCGGCATTACGCTCTACGATCCGGTGCCGATGAGCGTGATGCGGCTGGCCGAGCGCGAGCGCGCGCAGCTGCTCGCGCAGTCGGCCTCGCGCAAGGCGCTGCAGGCGTACCTGGCCGCCTGGAGCGCGAAGCTGTATGCCCTGCCCCAGCGCGCCGTACGCTGGCACCTGGACGTGGATCCGATCGAGTTTTGATCTTATACGTGGCGACGTAAATTGCGCCCGCCGCTTTTGATTTTATCCATAACCCTGTTTTTGGTGCGGATATGCTTTTCATCCGCGCCAAAAACAGGGTTGGCGCGCGGAGCGCGCAATGGCCGTTCGGCGACATCGGTGGATACCTCGATCTGTTGCATTCGAGCTTGCGCGGACGGCGGCCCGTCCGCGCGGATCGCCGATTGCGCGCGGATGAAAAGCGCATCCGCACGCAATCGGCGATCTTGTACAAAACCCCCGCGCCGTAATTGGTCTCTTCCGTATATACGTTCAGAGAATGCCCTGAGCGCCTCACGGACTTGATCAGTCCTTCCCAAGGTATAATACGCAACTTTTTTCGCCGCAATCCCCTCCCTCTTGTCCGCTGAGATAAAGTCGCATTTGACCGAGCTGCTGACGCAGTCGCTGGCACGCGTGGCGCCGCAGTCTCCGGCGTCCGTCATCGCGCTCGAGCGCCCGAAGCAGGCCGCGCACGGCGACTGGGCATGCAATGTCGCCATGCAGTTGGCGCGAGAGCTCAAGCGCAATCCGCGCGAGCTGGCGCAGGCGCTGATCGCCGGCCTGCCCGCCTCGCCCTGGCTGGATAGCGCGGAGCTGGCCGGACCCGGCTTCATCAATCTTCGCCTGAAACCGGCAGCCAAGCTGGACGCGGTGCGCATGGTGCTGGCCGCCGGCGCGCGCTACGGCCGCGCCGACGCCGGGCGCGGGCGGCCGGTCCTGGTCGAATTCGTGTCCGCCAATCCCACCGGGCCGCTGCATGTCGGCCACGGCCGCCAGGCGGCGCTGGGCGACGCGATCTCGGCCCTGCTCGAGGCGCAAAGCTGGAAGGTGACGCGCGAATTCTATTACAACGATGCCGGCGCGCAGATCGACAATCTGGCGCTGTCGGTGCAGGCGCGCGCGCGCGAGCAGCGAGGCGAGGCGGTGACCTTCCCCGAATCCGGCTACAACGGCGAATACATCGGCGAGATCGCTGCGGACTTCCTCGCCCGGAACGGCGATCCCGGCGATCTCGCAGCGGTGCGCAGATTCGCGGTAGCCGCGCTGCGACGCGAGCAGGACGAAGACCTCAAGGCATTCGGCGTGAAATTCGACAATTACTACCTCGAATCCTCGCTCTACACCGAGGGCAAGGTCGAGACGACGGTCAGTGCGCTCGTCGCCTCGGGCAAGACCTACGAACAGGACGGCGCGCTGTGGCTCAAGACCACCGACTACGGTGACGACAAGGACCGCGTGATGCGCAAGTCCGACGGCGGCCACACCTATTTCGTGCCCGACGTCGCCTACCACGTGACCAAGTGGCAGCGCGGCTTCGCGCACGCCGTCAACATCCATGGATCGGACCATCACGGCACGGTGGCGCGGGTGCGCGCCGGCCTGCAGGCGCTCAACGCGGCAACCGGGGCCGGCATCCCGCGCGACTATCCCGACTATGTGCTGCACAAGATGGTGACGGTGGTGAAGGCGGGCAAGGAGGTGAAACTGTCCAAGCGCGCCGGCAGTTACGTCACGGTGCGCGATCTGATCGACGAGGCAGGGCGCGACGCGGTGCGTTTTTTCCTGGTTTCGCGCAAGGCCGACACCGAGTTCGTGTTCGATATCGACTTGGCGAAGTCGCAGACCGAGGACAACCCGGTCTATTACGTGCAGTATGCGCACGCGCGCATTTGCTCGGTACTGGCGCAGTGGGGCGGAAACCCGCAGGTGCTCCCCGCCGCCGACCTCGCGCCGCTTGCGCTTGCGCGCGAACTCGCCCTGGCGCAGCGTCTGGGGGAATTCCCGGAGATGCTGGCTGAGGCGGCGCGCGATTTCGCGCCGCACATGGTGGCGTTCTACCTGCGTGAACTGGCAGGAGAGTTCCACAGCTACTATAATGCCGAGCGCGTACTCGTCGCCGACGAAAGGCTCAAGCTGGCGCGGCTTGCCCTGATCCTCGCCGTGCGCCAAGTGCTGCAAAACGGTCTTGCGCTGCTGGGCGTAAGCGCTCCTGAAAAAATGTAGATGGCCAAAGACCACAAACCGAGAGCGGCGACGAGGAAGAAAAGCGGCGGTAGTACGTTGCTCGGGATTTTCATCGGCCTCATCCTCGGCCTGTGCATCGCCGTCGGGGTGGCGTGGTATATGAACAAGACCCCGATCCCGTTCCTCACCAAGGCCAAACCGCCGGAGAAAGCGGCGGCGGAGCCGGGTAAGACGATCGTCAAGCCGCCGGACGAAAAGACCACGCAACAGGTGGAAAAGCCGCGCTTCGAGTTCTATAAGATCCTGCCCGGCGCTGAAGAACCGGTGACCGAGCAACAGATCAAGCAGGCGGCCAAATCCGGTGCGCCAGCGGAAAATTACCTGCTGCAAGTCGGCTCGTTTCAAAATCCCGCCGATGCCGACAACCTGAAGGCCCGGCTTGCCTTGATCGGAGTCGAAGCGAGCGTGGAGCCGATCGATCTGCCCGAAAAAGGCACTTGGTACCGGGTGCGCGTCGGACCTTACACCAAGGTGGAGGAAATAAATCGCGTGCGCCAGAACCTGGCACAGAACGGAATCGAGGCTTCGCTGGTCAAAATCAAGGATCCAGGCTCGCGCTGAGCATCGGACCCTTTTCGGGAGAATGAAATGTTGAAGCGGCTGTTGGCGGCACTGGTAGTGTTTTTCGCGGTGGGCGTGGCGCAGGCCCAGCCCGCCGCGGGCGTCGAGTATCGGGAGCTTTCCCCGGCGCAGCCTACCGATACCCCAGGCAAAATTGAAGTCATCGAGTTCTTCTGGTATGGCTGCCCGCATTGCTACAATTTCGAGCCGGTGATCGAGCCATGGGTGAAGAAGGTGCCCAAAGATGTTCACTTCCGCCGCATTCCCGCCATGTTCAACGACGAGTGGGCGAAGGGCGGGCGGGCCTACTATGCACTCGAGGCCATCGGCGAGCTGGAGCGCCTGCACAAAGCGCTGTTCGACGCCGTCCACACCGGCTCCAAGCTCAGGGTGGCGGACGAAGCGGCGCTGACCGAATGGTTGGGCAAGCAGGGCGTGGACACGAAAAAATTTGCTGCTGCCTACCGCTCCTTCAGCGTCGAAGGCAAATTGAAGCGTGCCGCGCAGCTCACTCAGGCGTACAAAATCGAGGGTGTGCCCGCGATGGCGGTGAACGGCAACTACGTCGTCATCACCGATAACATCAAGTCGTTCGAGCAGCTGCTCGCCGTCACCAATTATCTGGTCGAGCAATCGCGCAAAAAAGGCGGCAAGGCGGCGCCGAAGAAGTAAGTTTCAGGCGCGCGGCGCAATGCCCTGGCGCGCAGCGCGTACGCGAGCGCTGGGCCAGACGGAAACCCGTTCGCGCATCACTCTTGCATGCGGCAGGAATGAGGGTTGCCCCTGTGCCGCACAAGCGCTTTTGGCAGACTTCGCCGGATCGACATATTATTCGGGGATCCAGCTTGGCCAGGGAAAGCACGATGATCCTCCTCAGAAAAGCCTTGGCGGCGCTGTTACTCGCGCTCGCGGCCGCAGGCGCCCATGCCCAGGCGCAATCCCTGCCGCAACCCGGCCGCGAATACCTCCGGCTCGACCCGCCGCGGGCGGTGGCGACTGGCGACAAAATAGAGGTCATCGAATTCTTCTACTACGGCTGTCCCGTCTGCTACGAGCTTGAGCCGACGCTGTCGCACTGGTTTTTCAACGCGCCCGGTTCCGTCGCGCTGCGCCGCGTGCCGGCCCTTTCCTCGGACAACTGGGACAATTTCGCCAAGCTGTTTTACACGCTGGAGGCCACCGGCCAGCTGGCGCGCCTGCACCGGCCGGTCTACGACAACTTTCACTTCGACGGCGTCAAGTTGAATGAAGAGGCGGCAATGCTCAACTGGGTTTCCCGCAACGGCGTTGACAAGCAGGAATTCATCAATACGTATCGCTCGCCGGAAATTCAGGCAAAGCTGGCTGCGGCGCGCGCCATGACCCGGAGCTACGATATCAAGGGCGTGCCCAGCATCGTGGTCGACGGCAAGTTCGTGACTTCGGCACGCCTGGCCGGCGGCACGCGCGAGCTCATGCGGGTGGTCGACCAGCTGGTCGAGCTGGCGCGCAGGGAACGCGGGAAATAGCGGTGCCGGTGCCGCAGAAGGTTTTTATCACCGGCGCCTCCAGCGGCATCGGCGCCGCCCTGGCGCGGCATTACGCCGAGCGCGGCGCCACCCTGGGCCTGGCCGCGCGGCGCGCAGCGCAACTGCAGACGCTCGCCGACTCCCTCCCCACCCGGGTCTGCATTTATGCGCTCGATGTGGCCGACAGCGCCGCCCTCGCGGCAGCCGCGCAGGATTTTATCGTGCGTCATGGCGTACCCGATATCGTCATCGCCAATGCCGGTATCAGTGCCGGCACCCGGTCAGAGCTGGCCGCGGACATCGCCGTGCTGTCCAGAATCATGCAGATCAATATGCTTGGCCTGGCGGCGACGCTGCAACCCTTCGTCGCGCCGATGCGCGAACGCGGCAGCGGCGTGCTGGCCGGCATCGCCAGCATCGCCGGCTTTCGCGGCCTGGCCGGCGCCGGCGCCTACTGCGCCTCCAAGTCCGCTGCGATCACCTGGCTGGAGAGCCTGCGCCTGGAACTGCATGGGAGCGGCGTGGACGTGGTCACGATCTGCCCCGGTTTTGTCGCCACGCCGCTGACCGCGGTCAACCGCAACCCGATGCCTTTCCTGCTCGAAGCGCCCGACGCGGCGCGGCGTATTGCGCGGGCCATCGCCGCGAAGAAGCGCCTTGCCATCATTCCCTGGCAGATGCGCCTGGTGTTCTTCTTTCTACGGCGCATGCCTAACTGGTTGTACGACCGCCTGTTCGCGCGCGCCCCGCGCAAGCCGCGCGATCTGCCGGCCTAGTTGCGACATGTGGCGCGACGCCGCCGGCACGCTGCATCAACGCGCAGACGGCCCGGCGCGCATCGTTTCCCTGGTGCCCTCGATCACCGAGCTGATTTGCGATCTGGGCCTGGCCGGGCAACTCGCGGGCCGCAGCGGCTTCTGCGTGCATCCGCGCGCAACCCTGAAGAACGTGCCGAAAGTGGGAGGCACCAAGGACGTGGACCTGGCCAAGGTGCAAGCACTTAAGCCGACGCATGTGCTGCTCAATATCGACGAGAATGAGAAACCGGTAGCCGCGGCTCTGGCGCGGTTCGTGCCGCACCTGATCGTAACGCATCCGCTAGGCCCGCTCGATAACCCGCCGCTGTATCGGCTGCTCGGCGGAATTTTCGGCCGCGGCGAGGCAGCCGAGGCGCTGTGCGCCCGATTCCAGCAGGCGCACGATGCGCTGACGCAGGCCGCGCGCGACTGGCCGCGCCAGCGCGTGCTGTATCTGATCTGGAAAAATCCGTGGATGACGGTTGCGCGCGACACCTATATATCGCGCACGCTGGCGCTGGCGGGCTGGGATAGCGTGCCGGCCGACGCGGCAGCACGCTATCCGCAGGTGCAGCTGGACCAAGCCTTGCTGCAGGAAGCGGAACTGGTGCTGCTGGCCAGCGAACCTTACCGCTTTCGCGCCCGCCATGTGGCCGAACTGCGCGCCCTGCCTGTCATGCGCGGAAAAACGGTGGCGCTGATCGATGGCGAGATGACCTCCTGGTACGGCAGCCGCGCCATCGCGGGGATGGGTTATCTGCGCCGGCTCAGACAGTAGTCAACAGGGCCGGACGCAGCGGAAAACCGATTCGATGAATGGTGCTAATCCTGCGCCGGCGCTGCTGTTTTCCGCTTTGCTTTTTCCGCGCCCAGGCGCAGGCTGGCGTAGGTGCCGGGCGCGTCCCCGATCACCTGCAGCTTGCCGTCCCCGGGCACGCGCGCCGCGACTTTGACGCCACCGTTGTGCTCATCCATCCAGGCCTGCCAGTCGGTCCACCACGAACCTTCATGGCGCGCCGCCGTCCCCAGCCACTCATCCGCATCTTCCGGAAACTCCGGGTTGGTCCAGTAGCAGTACTTGTTCGCCGCCGGCGGGTTGACGATGCCGGCGATGTGGCCGG
>Ga0156177_1219_pt1 | contig 42186 bp, 37 predicted proteins | sample RifCSPlowO2_12_FD_107830 | JGI IMG/M metagenome (GOLD analysis project Ga0156177, IMG submission 107830) | Betaproteobacteria bacterium RIFCSPLOWO2_12_FULL_64_23
CCTTTCCTCGATCAGGACCAATACGACCGGCTGCTGTGGGCGTGCGATTTCAACCTTGTGCGCGGCGAGGATTCCTTCGTCCGCGGGCAATGGGCGGCGCGGCCTCTGCTATGGCAGATTTACCCGCAGCAAGCGGCGGCGCACTGGCCCAAGCTGCGGGCTTTTCTCGGACTGTATTGCGCAGGCCTGACGCCGGAGATCGCGGCGGCCGTCACAAGATTGTGGCAGGCCTGGAACGAAGGCGACGCGGCCGAGGTCGAATCGGCCTGGCCAGACTTCTGGGCGCACAGGCTTGAGTTGCAGGCGCATGCCCGGCGTTGGGCGGGACAACTGGGCGGAGGCGGCGATCTCGCAAATAACCTTGTGCAGTTTTGCGAAATTTTGTTAAAATAGAAAGCTTTAGACAAATCAAACCGTGTAGGACGATAGATATGAAAATTGCACAAGAACTCCGCGCAGGCAACGTGATCATGCTTGGAGCCGACCCGATGGTGGTGCAGAAGGCCGAATTCAGCAAGTCCGGCCGCAACGCTTCCGTGGTGAAAATGAAGCTCAAGAACCTGCTCTCCGAGTCGATCAGCGAGAGCGTGTACAAGGCCGACGAGAAATTCGACGTCGTAGTGCTGGAGCGCAAGCCATCCACGTACTCGTATTTCGCCGATCCGATGTACGTGTTCATGGACGCCGACTACAACCAGTTCGAGGTGGAAAAGGACAACATGGGCGAGGGCATCAATTTCCTCGAGGATGGAATGCAGTGCGAGGTCGTGTTCTACGATGACCGCGCGATATCGGTCGAACTGCCCAATACGGTGGTGCGCGAGATCATTTACACCGAACCCGCCGTGCGCGGCGACACGTCGGGCAAAGTGCTCAAGCCGGCGAAAATCACCACCGGTTTTTCGGTGCAGGTGCCGCTGTTCTGCGCCACCGGAGACAAGATCGAGATCGACACCCGCACCGGCGAGTACAAGCGGCGGGTTTGAGGCGGTCGCGCGACGCAGGAAGGGCGCGCATTTCCGCGCCCTGTGTCCCAGGCCGATGGCGCCCCGGACGCGTGCCAGTCGTCAGAGTCCCCCTTGACGGTTGGGCATTTAGCGGGTATAACGCGGACAAGTGTTTAGTTTCAAGTGCTTGAGAGCGGTTCCCTGAGCGGTACGTCCTTTTCAGTCTTGAGATTCAAACATTGATCGGGCTCGGCCCGAATTCTCAACTTTTAAAGGAACGCAATATGGCAACCGGCACAGTGAAATGGTTCAATGACTCCAAGGGTTTCGGTTTTATCACCCCGGACGGCGGCGGCGAAGATTTGTTCGCACATTTCTCTGAGATCAACATGCAGGGCTTCAAGACGCTCAAGGAAGGACAGAAAGTGTCCTTTGAGATCGTAGACGGCAAGAAAGGCAAGCAGGCAGCCAAGATTCAAGCTGCTTGATCTAGCCGGTTCCTCCTTGAAAAAGCCGGGCGTGCAGCCCGGCTTTTTTTAATCAGGGACCGCGGGCTGTCTAACGGCGCGTGCCTCGCGCTGCGCCGTGTACCAAGAAATCGGCATCGCCCGGATACTGCGCGATGCCTCGCCATCGTTATTTCGCGTACTTGCGGAAGTCGGGTTTGCGCTTTTCGCGAAATGCGTTGCCGCCTTCCTTCGATTCCTCGGTATCGTAGTAGAGCTTGAGCGCCTGCATCGCAAACGAGGAAATGCCGCGGATCATCTCCGTGTCGACGTTGAAAGAGCGCTTGGCCAGCGCGATCGCGGTCGGGCTCATCTGCAGGATCTCGGTGCACCATTTCGCGACCTCGGCGTCGAGTTGGTCGTGGGGCACGACCGCGTTCACCAGCCCCATCGCCAGGGCTTCCTGCGCGCCGTAGTGCCGGCACAGGTACCAGATTTCACGCGCTTTCTTCTCGCCGACCACGCGCGCGAGCAGCGCCGTGCCGAAGCCCGGATCGACCGAGCCCACCTTGGGGCCGACCTGGCCGAACTGCGCCTTGTCCGACGCGATGGCCAGGTCGCAAATGGTCACCAGCACATTGCCGCCGCCGATGGCGTAGCCGTTGACGCGCGCAATCACCGGCTTCGGAATGTCGCGGATGATGCTCTGCAGTTCCTCCACCGGCAGTCCGATGGTGCCGCGCCCGCCGTAGCCACCGTCTTCGGCGTCGGCGCTTTGGTCGCCGCCGGTGCAGAAAGCCTTGTCGCCGGCGCCGGTGAGCACGACGACGCCGATGTCGCGGTTCCAGCCGGCCTTGCCGAAGGCCCGGATCAGCTCTTCGCAGGTGTTGCTGTTGAAGGCGTTATAGACCTTGGGGCGGTTGATGGTGACGGTGGCGACGCCGGCCTGTTCGGTGTAGATGATGTCCTCGAATTCCATAATGTGCGTTTCCCTGTCCGGTCTTCTCTGGGTCATTGTTTAGTTCGACGTCGTTCGGTATTATGAATAGGACATTACCTTGGCGCAACCGAGTTCCGCGCCGGGGACGCCAACAAGCAGCCAGACCCTGAGAGGTTGTGTCTTGTGCCGCCGGAGCACCGGCTGGTCCGCTTGCCCGCCTTATTCCCAACCACGCAAAACCGGAGAAAAAAACATGAACATTCCCGCTCCCGATCAACACCAGGAGCTGCGCGAAGCGCTGCGCGACCTTTGCCGCGGCTATCCCGACGAGTACTGGCGCAAGCTCGACTACGCGCGTGATTTTCCCGTGGCGTTTATCGACGCGCTGACCAAAGCCGGCTGGCTGGCGGCGCTGATCCCGCAGGAATACGGCGGTTCGGGCTTGAGTCTCGCCCAGGCCTCGGTGATCATGGAAGAGATCAATCTGTGCGGCGGAAACTCCGGTACCTGCCATGGCCAGATGTACAACATGGGCACGCTGCTGCGCCACGGCTCCGAAGAGCAGAAACGCAGGTATCTGCCTAAAATCGCGTCGGGCGAACTGCGCCTGCAGTCCATGGGCGTGACCGAGCCGACCACCGGCACCGACACCACCAAGCTCAAGACCACGGCGGTGAAACAGGGCGATCGCTACGTGGTCAACGGCCAGAAAGTGTGGATTTCGCGCATCCAGCACTCGGATCTGATGATCCTGCTGGCGCGCACCACGCCGGTCGCCGCGGTCAAGCGCAAATCCGAGGGCATGTCGATATTCATCGTCGATCTGCGCCAGGCGATCGGCAAGGGGATGAGCTTGCAGCCGATCCGCAACATGGTCAGTCACGATACCTGCGAGTTGTTTTTCGACAATCTCGAGATCCCGGCGGAGAATCTGATCGGCGAAGAGGGCAGGGGCTTCAAATACATCCTCGACGGGCTCAACGCCGAGCGCATCCTGATCGCCGCCGAATGCATCGGCGACGCCTACTGGTTCATCAACCGCGCGAGCGCTTATGCCAAGGAGCGGGTGGTGTTCGACCGGCCCATCGGCCAGAACCAGGGCGTGCAGTTTCCGATCGCTGACGCGTACATGGAAACGGAAGCGGCGAACCTGATGCGCTGGAAGGCGTGCGCGCTGTTCGATCAGCACCAGCCCTGCGGTGCGGAGGCGAACATGGCCAAGCACCTGGCCGCCAAGGCTTCATGGGAGGCGGCCAACGTCTGCCTGCAGACCCACGGCGGCTACGGCTTCGCCTGCGAGTACGACGTCGAGCGCAAGTTCCGCGAGACGCGGTTGTATCAGGTGGCGCCGATCTCGACCAACCTGATCCTGTCCTACGTCGCCGAGCATGTGCTCGGCCTGCCGCGATCCTTCTGAGCATGGCAAAGCACAGCGGCCGTTCCGCATTCTTGCAACTCCTCGTCGACGAGGGCGTAACCCATCTGTTCGGTAATCCGGGCACCACCGAATTACCGCTGATGGAGGTGGTGCCGGATTTTCCCGAGCTGACCTATGTGCTCGGCCTGCAGGAAGCCGTGGTGGTGGCGATGGCCGACGGCTACGCCCGCGCCTCCAACCGGCTCGCCGCCTGCAGCCTGCACGTCGCCCCGGGCCTCGGGAATGCCATGGGTGCGCTCTACAACGCCAAGTTCTCGGGCTCGCCGCTGATCGTGACGGCGGGCCAGCAGGAGCAGGGCCACGGACTGCTCGAGCCGCTGCTCTACGACCCGCTCGTGCCGATCGCGCAGCCCATGGTCAAATGGGCGGTCGAAGTGACGCGCGCCGAGGATCTGCCGCGCATTGTGCGCCGCGCGGCGAAGGTCGCGCTGACCCCGACGACCGGCCCGGTGTTCATCAGCCTGCCGGGTGACGTGCTCGATGCCGAGGCCGAGCTCGATTTCGGCAAGCCGACCCGGGTCGACGGGCGCGTGCGGCCCTCGGACGAGGTGCTGGCGCAGCTCGCGGCAAAGCTGCTTCGCGCGAAGAATCCGGTGATTCTCGCGGGACAGGAGCTGGCTATCCACGAGGCTTTCGCCGAAGCGGCCGAACTCGCCGAATTGCTCGGCGCCGCGGTCTATCAGCAGCCGATTCCCTATTGTGCGCAGTTTCCCAGCGCGCATCCGGCCTATCTTGGGGCGCTGACGCGCAACCAGAAGCAGGTGCGCGCACTGTTGGAACCGTTCGACCTGATGCTGTGTCTGGGCGCAGACTTGCTGCGCATGTCGGTCTACAGCCCGAGCGCGCCGCTGCCTGAAGGCATGCCGGTAGTGCACATCAGCGAGCGCGACTGGGAGCTGGGCAAGAACTACCCGACCGAGCTGGCGTTGCGCGCGAACGTGAAGGAGACGCTGCGCGCCTTGCTGCCACTGCTGCGCGAGCGGCGCACGCAGGCGGGGGCCGGAGAAGCCAAGCGCCGGCTCGTAGCACTCAAATCGCGCAATTGGACGGCGCAGCGTGAGCAGGCGCGCGCCGAGGTTTTGCGCGCGGCCGCAACCGCGCCGATCGATCCGCGCTACCTGATGCTCTGCATCAGCGAAACGCTGCCGCAGGATGCGATCGTGGTGGAGGAGGCGCTGACCTCATCGACGTCCCTGCCGGCGTTTCTGCCCCTGCGTGACCCAAAGTGTTTTTACGGTCTTGCCAGCGGCGGCCTCGGCTTCGGCTTGCCCGGCGCAGTGGGAATCAGTCTGGCGCAGCCGGGGCGGCCGGTGGTGGCGATCATCGGCGACGGCAGCGCGATGTACGGAGTGCAGGCGTTGTGGACCGCGGCGCATCTGAAACTGCCGATCACCTATGTGATCGCGAACAACCGCAGTTACCGCATCCTCAAGGAACGGTTGGTGTCCATGCGTGCCAGCGACCGTTTTACCGGCATGGACTTGCGCGATCCCGAAATCGATTTTACCGGCCTCGCGCGCTCGCTCGGTGTGCCGGCCGAGCGCGTCACCGATCCGCAGGGCATCGTGCCTGCGCTGCGCGCGGCGTTGCAGGCCGGCAGCCCGCGCCTGATCGAGGTGATGGTTGCGGATGGCTTCGGGAGCTGAAAAGCATCTATACGTGGCGACTTAAATTGCGCCCCCGCTGATGCAGAGTTTCGATGTTGCGCGGACGAGAAACCGTCCGTGCGCGATCGACGATCTTGTATAAAAACCACCCCGAACCGCTCTTGCTTTTATCCATAACCGCGTTTTCTGTACGGATGCGTTTTTTATCCGTACAGAAAACACGGTTGGCGCGCGGAGCGCGCAATGGCCGCTACTCGCCATGCGACGGCATTTAAGACGCCGTATATAAAGGTAGAATCCCAGTCCTTCGCTGCCATACATTCCGTCAGAAGGTTGCCCACATGTCCAAGTTTGCTTTAGGCCAATCCATCACCCGTATCGAAGACGCCGCGCTGGTGCAGGGCGCCGGCCGCTATACCGACGATTTCGAGCTCGCCGGCGCGGCGCACGCCTACGTCCTGCGCTCGCCGCATGCGCAAGCGAACATCCTGAGTATCGACGCCGCAGCCGCGCGCGAGGCGCCCGGCGTGCTGGCGATACTGACCGCAGAGGACGCCGCGGCCGATGGCCTGGGCGACATCCCCTGTCTGGTCCCGGTCACCAACATCGACGGCACGCCGCGCGCCGACACGCCGCGGCCGGTGCTGGCAATGAAACGCGTGCGCCACGTCGGCGATCCGGTCGCGCTGGTGGTGGCCGAGACGCTGGCGCAGGCGCGGGACGCGTCCGAACTGATAGCGATCGAATACGATCCATTGCCGGCCGTGGCGGACACCCGCGGTGCTTTGCGGCCGGGGGCGCCGCGCGCCTGGGACCACATCGCCGGCAACCTTTGCTTCGACATCGGCGCCGGGACGGACAAGACGGTCGTCGACGCGGCAATCGCGCGCGCCGCCCACGTCACCCGGCTCGAACTCATCAACAACCGCATCATCGCCAACCCGATCGAGCCGCGCGCGGCGCTTGCCGATTTCGATCCCGCGAGCGGGCGCTCGACGCTCTACACCCCGAGCCAGGGACCGCATGTGATTCACGGCCAGGTGGCGGAAGCCGTGCTCAAAATCGGCAAGGAGCAGCTGCGCGTGATTTCGGGCAAGGTCGGCGGCGCCTTCGGCATGAAAATCTTCCTGCACCCGGAGCAGCCGCTGGTCGTCTGGGCCTCGCGCCGGCTGAAGCGCGCAGTGCGCTGGACCGCCGATCGCAGCGAGGGCTTCGTCTCCGATGTGCAGGGCCGCGACAACTACTCCATCGCCGAGCTGGCGCTGGACGCCGATGCTCGCTTCCTCGCGCTGCGCGTGACCACCTGCGCCAACATGGGCGCCTATCTGTCGAACTACGCGCCCTACATTCCGCAACTGGCGGTGCCCATGCTCTCGGGCGTGTACCGCATCCCGGCGATCTACGCCAATATCCGCGGCGTGGTCACGAACACCGTGCCGGTGGATGCGTACCGCGGCGCCGGCCGCCCCGAGGCGATCTATCTGGTAGAGCGCGTGGTCGACCTGGCGGCGCGCGAACTCGGCCTTGCGCCGGATGAACTGCGCCGGCGCAACTTCATCAAACCTGCCGACATGCCTTATCAGACGCCGGTGGAAAGCCGCTACGACTCGGGCGATTTCGCCGCGGTGATGGCCCGCGCCATGGAAAAAGCCGACTGGGCGGGTTTCGCCGCGCGGCGCGATGAAGCCCGGCGGCGCGGCAAGTTGCGCGGCATCGGGCTCGCCATGTACATCGAGCGCTGCGGCGGCGGCACCGGCGACACGGTCATCCTCAAGGTCGATCCGGCCGGCAGCGTGACGCTGATTTCCGGCATGCAGGACAACGGCCAGGGGCATATCACTACTTTCGTGCAACTGCTATCGGACAAGCTCGGGCTGGACTCGAGTCAGATTCGCGTGGTGCAGGGCGATACCGATGTCGTGCCCTCGGGCTTGACCGGCGGCTCCCGCTTTCTTGCGATCGGCGGCATTGCCGCCATCAGCGCCGCGGACGAGGTGATAGCCCAGGGCAGGGACGCGGCGGCGGGCCTGCTCGAGGCGGCGCCGGCCGATATCGAATACGGCGACGGCGAGTATCGCATCGCCGGCACCGACCGCGCGGTGTCCTTGTTCGAGGTGGCAAAGGTCACCAAGGGGCTGGAGGCCGAGCACACGCGCACCCCGGAAGCGTTCACCTATCCCAACGGCTGCCATATCTGCGAGCTCGAAGTCGATGCCGATACGGGCGAAGTGCACATCGAGCGCTATAGCATCGTCGATGACTTCGGCCGCGCGATCAATCCGCTGCTGCTCGAAGGCCAGGTGCACGGCGGCACGGTGCAGGGCATAGGGCAGGCGCTGCTCGAACTCGGGCTCTACGATGCGGAGTCGGGCCAATTGCTCACCGGTTCGTTCATGGACTATGCGCTGCCGCGCGCGGACGACGTGCCCAGCTTCGACTGCGGTTTCCACCATGTTCCTTGTGCCAGCAATCCGCTCGGAGTGAAGGGCGCGGGCGAAGCCGGCGCGGTCGGCGCGCCGCCGGCGGTGATCAACGCCGTGGTCGATGCGCTGCATGCGCTCACCGGGACGAAGCATATCGACATGCCGGCGACGCGGGAAAAGTTGTGGCGCGCGCTGCGCGCGTCCTGACGCAGGCGCAATTACGCACCCGCAGGGTGTGCCGCCGCACGGCGGTCAATGCCAAACCCGCAAGGGCTTCAGCCCAGCGATTCCCAGAATGCGACCATCTTCTTGCGCATCGCCGCGTCGGGCAGGCGACCGCGCCCGGCGTTGAGGTTATCGAGCATGTATTCGGGCTTGTCCGTTCCCGGAATGACGCAGGTCACCGCCTCCTGTGCGAGGATGTACTTGAGGAAGAACTGGCCCCAGCTCGCCGCTTCGAATTCCGCCGCCCATTCGGGCAGCTGCCGGCCGCGCACGGCGCTGAACAGCTTGCCGCGGCCGAACGGCAGGTTGACCAGTACCGCGGTGCCGGTGTCGGCGGCGACCCCCAGCAGCCGCTGCTCGACGCTGCGTTCGGCCATCGAGTAATTGATCTGCACGAAATCGAGTTTCTCTCCCTGCATGGCTGCGCTCACGCGCTCGTTCGCGCTTTCCATGAAGTGCGTGACGCCGATGTAGCGGAACACGCCCTTGTCCTTCCACTCGCGCAGCAGTGCGATCTGCGCCGCGGTGTCGCCCGCGCTGGGGCCGACGTTATGCAGTTGCATCAGGTCGAGCTTGTCGGTGCGCAGCCGCCGCAGCGATTGCTGCATCTCGGCGATCGAGCCGTCACGCCCGGCGGCGCGCACCTTGGTCGCGAGAAACACCTTGTCGCGCACGTTCATTTCCGCGAGCAGACCGCCGACGACAGTTTCCGCCGCACCGTAGGATGGCGCGGTGTCGATCAGCCGCGCGCCGCCCTCGATCATGGTCTGGATCACCGCGCGCCGCTCGGCCAGCCGGGCAGGGTCGTCCGCGATATCGAAGACGATCGCCGTGCCGATGCCGACCACCGGCAGCCGCTCCCCGGAGCGCGGAATCGGCCGCGTGAGCAGCGGCGCCGCCGCGGCGAAAGCCGGCGCAATCCGCAGCGCCGCGGCGGCGCCGATCCCGGCGCCCAGCGCAAGCACCTCGCGCCGCGAAAACAGCCGGCGCGGGGAAACACCATGGTTTGTCATATCACCGTTCATGGATTGGCCCAGGATAGAATTCATTTTTCAACGGCTAACCGTAGTTGATTTCATCTGCCGCGTCCGCCTCGGAGGCATCGGCGGCGTAATCGCGCCCGCCGCCGGCGCGCGCCGCCGCGGCCTCGCGGTACCACTCGTGGGCGACGATCGTCGCCATGATCTCGTTGGTGCCGGTCCAGATGGAAGCGAGCCGGATGTCGCGATAGATGCGCTCCAGCGGGAGTACGTTCGTATAACCGATGCCGCCGACCACTTGCATCGAATTGTGCACCACCTTCTGACACGACTCGGTGACGAACTTCTTGGTTTCGGAAACCAGGCGCCGCACGCGGTTCATTTCCATCCCGTCATCCACCGCGCGCGAGGTGGCATAGACCAAGGAGCGGCAGGCGTCGAGCAGCATCGCCCCCTCGGCCACCTGGAAACTCACGCCCTGGAAACGGTTGATGGTCTCGCCGAAGGCCTTGCGCTTCGAGGTGTAGCGGGTGGCAATGTCCAAAGCGGAGCGCGCGGGGCCGATAGTCATGGCGGCGGTTCCCAGCCGCTCCGGGATCATCATGGTGGTGAACACCGGGTAGGCGCCGTTGACCTCGCCGACGACGTTCTCGCGCGGAATCTTCACGTCCCGGAACACCAGCCGGCCGGTGCCGCCGCCGCGGCATCCCATCAATCCATAGAGATACTCGACCTCCACGCCCGGACCGCGATCGACGATGAAACAGCTGATTCTCTTTTGCGGCGCGGCAGCGGGGTCCGGATCGGTGCGCGCATACACGAGAAAGTAGTCCGCGCCTTCCGCGCCGACGATGAAGCGCTTCTGGCCGTTCAGCAGGAAGTGATCGCCCTTGTCCTCCGCGGTCGACGTGGCGCCGAAAAAGTCGGATCCCCCGCGCGGTTCGGTGAGACATTCGGCGGCGAAGATCTCACCCCGGAGCAGAGGCTGGACATAACGCGCCTTCTGCGCATCGGTGCCATGCAGCACGATGGCGTCGCAGACCAGATCCGCGCCCACGCCGAAGACACAGGCGAGTTCATAGCTCAGGCTGCCGATTTCCTCGCTGATTGCGCAGGAAGCCACCCAATCCAGTCCTAGGCCGCCCCACTTGACCGGGTGGCGCACGCCCAAGAGCTTGCGCTGTCCGGCCTCGCGCAGCCACTCCCTGGGGAAGCGTATCTTTTCCTGGTCCATGTCCAGGATCAGCTGGCGCGGAGTCGATTTTGCGAAATCGCGCGCTGCATCCCGTACGCGGCGTTGCTGTTCAGTCAGCAGATGGTCGAACATGGCGTCCCCTTCGCTAGGTCAAATACGGTTTGCAGCAGTATAAATCCGTTCGCTCGTGCGAGCGAGTTCCGCCCGTCATCAACAGGTGCTGCATGCCTGCGCTACCTGCAAGCCGTGGAGTCTTGTATGATTCCCGGCCTATGCACGACAAATCCACACGTCCGCCGAACCGGTTCGATCTGCCCGAGTGGGCCGGCGCCTTCGGCGATCTGGGAACGCTGATTCCTTTCGTTGCCGCGTACGTTTCCATTCTGAAAATGGACGCCAATGGCCTGCTCGTGGCTTTCGGCGTGTCCCTGATCGTGGCCGGGACAATATACCGCACGCCGTTTCCGGTGCAGCCGATGAAAGCCATCGGCGCGGCGGCGGTCAGCCAGACCATGCTCGCCGCGGGTTTGGGCGCGGCGGCTGTGGTCGGCGCGGCGCTGACGACGGGTCTTCTGTGGCTGTTTCTGGCGGTGACCGGCTTGGGCAGGCAGGTGGCAAGCTGGGTTCCGCGCTCGGCGCTCCTGGGCGTCGTCATGGGCCTGGGTTTTTCCTTCATGCTTGAGGGAATTCGCATGATGTCCACCAGTCCCTGGATCGCGGGCCTGCTGCTTGCACTGACGCTGGTGCTGCTCGGCCGCCCGCGCGTGCCGGCGATGCTGGTGCTGCTGGTCATCGGCGTGCTGATCGCGCTGACCGGGCAGCCGGACCTGATGCGTGATCTGGGTGCGCTTAAACCCGAATTCAAGGTTCCAAGCCTTGCATGGGGATCCCTGTCCATGAGCGATCTCTGGGTCGGGTTCGTTCTGCTGACGCTGCCGCAGCTGCCTTTGACTTTCGGCAATGCCTACGTCGCGATCACGGAGGAAAACAATCGGCTGTTTCCCGACCGACCTGTCACCGAGCGCGCGGTTGCCTACTCCACCGGATTGATGAACCTGGGATCGAGCCTGATCGGGGGCATACCGATGTGCCACGGGGCGGGAGGCATGGCGGGGCACGTCCAGTTCGGGGCGCGCACGGGCGGATCGTCCATCATTCTCGGCAGCGTTCTGCTTGGCGCGGGACTGTTCCTGTCGGCGTCGATTGGCACGGTGTTCAAGATGTTTCCGCCGAGCGTCCTCGGTGTCATCCTGTTCATGGCCGGATTGCAGCTCGCCTTGGGAAGCCGGGACAGCGGCACGGAAAAAGCCGATCGCTTCGTGGTGCTGGCGACGGCCGCCTTTGCGATCTGGAACGTCGGCGCGGCGGTGCTGTTCGGCATTCTGGCGCACCAGGCTTCCCAGCGCGGATGGCTGCGCCTCTGAGCGAGCGGGAGCGGATGGCGTCGGGTTCCCGGTGAAAACGAGAACCCGAATGGGGCCTTCTTGCGCTGCTTGGCAACAGCCGAACCGACTGCTATTGCTTGGTCGCGGTGATTATCTGAAAGTTGCCGAAAAAATAGGTTGTGCGCTCACACGTCCATCCGCCCGTGCTTTCCAGATAGTTGAGCGGATCGTGCGTATCCCAGAGCGCGAGACCAAGCGGTTCGAACACCTTGAAATAGGTCCAGCTCAGCGCGCGCAGCACCCATAATTGCGGCCGGTGAAACTCCGCAAGAAACAGCTTTCCGCCCGGGGCGAGCATACGCCCGGCCTCGTTCAGGGCTTGTCCTTTCAGGTCGTGCGGCAGTTCATGCAGCAGAAAGAACATGACGTTGGCAGCGACACCGCCCTCCGCCTGCTTCATCGACGTGGCGTTGTCTTCGATATATTCGACTCTCCCGGCATATGCTCCGAGCTTGCTTTTCGCGTGCACAAGTTCGTTATGAATAATGTCCGCGATGAGGACACGCTCGGCGCCCGACTCGACGGCCGCTTTCACCACGCGTGGAATCACATTGCCAAATGCACACGACGTAATCAGCACTTTCCTGCTTCTCAGGTCCAACTGCTCCAGTTCGGAAACGATCTTCGACACCAGGTGGTGATACTGAAACAGCAATATGGCCGAGATGATGGGTTGAAAATCAACCAGTTTGATCAGGCGCATGTTCGAATAGATCGGATACACATGCGATTTTTCGCTTGGCGCACCGGGCGACAATCCGCGCAGAACCAGCGCCCCCCGCGTCACCACGAAGAAAAACAGGCCTGTAAATGCCAAAACCGCAAACAAGGCAAATACAAGGTTCATCATCCATGCAGTCATTGCATTTCCTTACAATAGGGAATTGAAGTCACACCTGTTCGCATAGCGGCTGTTAATGACCCCATCAAGCCAATCAAGCGCCTATTCCTTGCCAGGCGCCATGTTGATGGAAAACCCGATTTCGCATTTTGATGTATATCAAGTTGGGGCGCCTGCTCCCTGCTCATGCGGTCGCGTTCATTATCGCATGTTCTTCCGCCCGTTCCGGCCGATCCGGTCATTTTCTCCAATGCGGCGGAATCGAGCCGCCACCCAAGCTGACAATACCGTTACCATTGGCGTACTGCGAACAAAGGAGATCTCATGGCAGGGTTAGACAAAACCACCCCTTCCCCGACGGAAATCAAGCTGCACCAGAAATCGGGCGTGCTGGAAATTGCTTTCGCCGACGGCAAACGCTTTACGCTGCCGTTTGAATTTCTGCGCGTCTACTCGCCCTCGGCGGAGGTGCGCGGCCACGGGCCGGGGCAGGAAGTCCTGCAAGTCGGGAAGAAAGATGTAGAGATCACCCAAGTCGAACCGGTGGGCTCGTACGCGGTGCAATTGGTGTTTTCCGACGGGCACGACAGCGGTCTTTATTCCTGGGATTATTTCTATAACCTGGGTGCGAACCAGGACGCAATGTGGGCGCACTACCTGGAGCGCATGCAAGCGGCGGGCGCAAGCCGTGAAGCCGCGACGGGCGTGTTCGCGCAGCGTCCCAAGTCGAAGTAGCGGCGCATGGATAGCCGCAGCGATGCCTGCCGGCTCGACGGCGCCGGGGAGGAACAGCAAGCCGGTGTAGCTGCACGCTTCGAGGTCGTGCTGATCAACCCGTATGAGCTCGGCCGGCTGCCGTTCGCCTTGGCCGAGCCCGCCGAGCAGCAACTGCAAAGTTTCTGAGCGCCCGGTCGTGAAGCGCGTCCTGCTGCTGTTGCCGACCACGAGTTACCGCAACGACGATTTTCTCGCGGCCGCAGAGCGGCTGGAAGTGGAGGTCATCAGCGTCGCCAATTACTGCCATCAACTCGCACCCTCATGGGGCATGAGTCCGATTCAATCGGTGCCTTTCGATCAGCCGGTCGCGGCGCTGAAACAACTGCAAACCGCGCTCGGACGCAGGCCGGACGCGGTGCTGGCGGTGGACGACAGCGGCCTGGATTTGGCGGCTCTGTTGTGTGAATACTTGTACCTCCCGGGCAATTCACCCGAGGCGGTGCGGCAGACGCGCGACAAGCTGGCGTTTCGGCGCCTGCTGCGGGGCGGCGGCCTGCACTGTCCGGAATTTCATCATCTGGACATCGACCTGCCGGCCATCTCGCTGCCGCCGCCGCTGCGCTTTCCCGTGGTGGTCAAAGCGCGCCGGCTAAGTTCCAGCCGCGGCGTGATCCGGGCGGACACGCCGCAAGCCTACGCGCAAGCGGTGCAATGGGTGCGCGGCATACAGGCCAAGGCCGACCGCGACGCCGCCGCGCTGGGCTTGATCGTGGAGAACTTCATTCCCGGCCGCGAACACGCCCTGGAAGGATTGCTGCAGGACGGGCAGCTGCGCGTACTGGCGCTGATCGATAAACCCGATCCGCTGGACGGCCCTTATTTCGAGGAAACCCTGTACCTCACGCCGTCGCGTCTGGCGCAAGCAAAGCAGGACGAGATCGCGCAAACGGTGCAGTGCGCCTGCGCACTGGCCGGGCTGGCAAGCGGTCCCGTGCATGCCGAAATGCGCGTAAACGCACAAGGCGTCTGGTTGCTCGAAATCGCCGCGCGGTCCATCGGCGGCCTGTGCGGCAGGATGCTGCGCTCTGCGCTCGGCATGAGCCTGGAAGAATTGATCCTGCGCCACGCCCTGAACCTGCCCCTGCCCGAGGTGAGACACGGCGAGGCGAACGGCGTGATGATGATCCCAATTCCACAACACGGCATCTTTCATGGTGTGCGCGGGCTAGCCGACGCGCTGGCTGTCGCCGGTATCAGCGGCATCCGGATCACCGCCAGTCCGGGCCAGCTGATCGCCCCGCCGCCGGAAGGATCGAGTTACCTCGGTTTCATTTTCGCGCAGGGCGCGTCGCCCGGCGCGGTCGAATACAGCTTGCGCGAAGCCGAGCAGCGGCTGCTGTTCGATATTCAAGCGGACATTCCCGTGAGCGAGGCGCGGGCATAGCATCGCGCCACCGCGCCGGTGCCGCGGGCGCTGCGGACGGAATTGATTGACAAGGCCTGCGCCTGCGCCTAAAGTGAATTCATCCGACCGGGAGAGCGCAACCGCATGGCGGTGGCCGCCGAAGGCGCAATACCCAGAAACTCTCAGGCAAAAGGACCGGTCGGGCGGAAGCGTAGCTTCCGTCACTCTGGAGAGCAGCCGCCGAATGGGCGGCCACCGAAGGGGCGCGCAGCCGGGTGAGCATCAGGCTGTAATCTCTCAGGTATCAGGGACAGAGGGGTAACGTGGACTGCGAAGTCGGCGTTGCCCCTTTTTCATTGCTATCGAGGAAAACGTGCTCAAGACCACCCCGCTCAACGCCGCCCACAGGTCCCTGGGGGCGCGCATGGTCGATTTCGGCGGTTGGGACATGCCGGTCAACTACGGCTCCCAGATCGAGGAACACCACGCGGTGCGGCGCGATGCCGGGATGTTCGACGTCTCGCACATGCTCGCCATCGATGTGCACGGCGACGGCGCGCGCGCATTTCTGCGCCGTACCCTCGCCAACAATGTGGACAAGCTGCGCGAGCCGGGGAGCGCGCTCTATTCCTGCATGCTCAACCATGCGGGCGGGGTGATCGACGACCTGATCGTGTATTTGCTCAGCGAAGAACGGTTTCGCCTGGTGGTGAATGCGGGCAGGACGGGGGAAGATCTCGCCTGGCTCGAGTCGATCAGGGAACGCCTTGGCGTCGCGCCCGAGCTGCTGCCGCGGCACGATCTTGCCATGATCGCGGTGCAGGGCCCGCTGGCGCGCGCGCGCGTTTGGCAGACTTTGCCCGGGACGCGCGCGCCCACCGCGGCGATGCGATCCTTTCACAGCGCGCAGCTGGGCGAGCTGATGCTGGCGCGCACCGGCTACACCGGCGAGGACGGTTTCGAACTCATGCTGCCGGCAGGGCGCGCGCCGCTGCTGTGGCAGCGTCTGCTCGACTGCGGCGTGAAACCCTGCGGCCTGGGCGCGCGCGACACCCTGCGTCTGGAAGCGGGCATGAATCTGTGGGGTCAGGACATGGACGAGAGCGTGTCGCCGCCGGACGCGGGGCTCGCCTGGAGCGTCGATCTCGCAAGCGCGCGCGATTTCGTCGGCAAGGCGGCGCTGCTCGCGCATCCGCAACAGTGGCAGTTGCTCGGCCTCGTGCTCACCGAGCAGGGCGGAGTGCTGCGCGGCCAGCAGAAAGTGCTTACACCGGAAGGTGAAGGCGAAATCACCAGCGGCACGTTTTCGCCCACGCTCGAGCGCTCGATCGCGCTGGCGCGCCTCCCCATGGGCGTGGAGACCGGCGCGCCGGTGCAGGTCGCGGTGCGAGACAAACAACTCGCGGCGAAGGTGGTAAAGCCGCCTTTCGTACGCAACGGCAGAATTTTGGTCAATTGACGGTGGAAGAAAAATCATGAAAACGCCTGAACAGCTGAAATACACGAAAACGCACGAATGGGTGGCCAGTGAAGCGGAAGGCACGCTCGCGGTGGGGATCACCGACCATGCGCAGGAAGTGCTGGGCGACATGGTGTTTCTGGAACTGCCGGCGATGGGGAAGCGCTATGCACAAGGCGAGGCCTGCGCCGTGATCGAATCGGTGAAAGCCGCATCCGACATCAACATGCCCGTGGCAGGCGTCGTGGTCGCCGTCAACGAAGATCTGGCGAAATCGCCGGAGCGGGTCAACGCCGATGCCTACGCCGCCTGGATGTTCAGGATCAAGCCCGACAACCCGGGTGACATCGGCAATCTGATGGACGCCGCCGCTTATGCCGGCCACGCGGCGAAATAGGAGAGTGTCATGCTCGATACCCTGAAGCGCAGCACGAAAAAGCCGCAGACATCGCCGGCGGAACTGGAGCAGCAAGACACATTCGCCGCTCGCCACATCGGCCCGGACGCCACGGATCAGGCCGCCATGCTGTCCGTGCTCGGTTACGCCACGCGCGCAGCGCTGATCGACGCCGTCGTTCCCGCCGGCATACGCAACAAGTCGGCGCTCGATCTTGCGCCGGGCCGGAGCGAAGCGGAGGCGCTGGCGGAGCTCAGGAGGATCGCCGCCAGGAATCGGGTGTCGCGCTCGTTCATCGGTCAGGGCTACTACGACACGCATCTGCCCGGCGTGATCCTGCGCAATATTCTGGAAAGCCCCGCCTGGTACACGGCGTACACGCCCTACCAGCCGGAGATCTCTCAAGGCCGCCTGGAGGCGCTGATCAATTTCCAGACCATGGTGTGCGACCTCACCGGCATGGCCATCGCCAATGCGTCCATGCTCGATGAGGCCACGGCCGCGGCCGAAGCGATGACGCTGTGCCGCCGCAGCAGCAAAGCCCCGAGCAATGTGTTCTTCGTCGCGGATTCGGTGCTGCCGCAGACCGTGGACGTGGTGCGCACGCGCGCCGAGCCGCTGGGCCTCGAAGTGAAAACCGGCCCGGCGCAGGCTGCGGCGGCCGCCGAGTGCTTCGGCGTGCTGCTGCAGTATCCGGCCGCCAACGGCGAGGTAGAGGACTATCGCGCCCTGATGCAGGCGGTGCATGCGCGCGGCGGCCTGGTCGCGGTCGCCGCCGACCTGCTCGCGCTCACGCTGCTCAGCCCCCCGGGGGAGTGGGGTGCGGATGTGGTGCTGGGCTCGGCCCAGCGGTTCGGCGTGCCGCTGGGTTTCGGCGGCCCGCACGCGGCCTATTTCGCGACCCGGGACGAATTGAAGCGCAACCTGCCCGGGCGTCTGGTGGGGTTGACGCGCGACAGCCAGGGCAATCCGGCTTACCGGCTCGCGCTGCAGACGCGCGAACAGCACATACGGCGCGAAAAGGCCACCAGCAACATTTGCACCGCGCAAGTGCTGCTCGCCGTGATCGCGGGCATGTATGCGGTGTATCACGGCCCGCGCGGCCTGGCCCGCATCGCGCAGCGCGTTCACCGCCTTACCGGTGTGCTGGCCGCGGGTCTGAGACAAATGGGCGCGGTCATCGAAAACGCGTGCTGGTTCGATACGCTGACGGTCGCCACTGGCGCGCGAACGCAGGCGGTGCATGCAGATGCCGAGGCCCGCGGCGTCAACCTGCGCCGCATCGACGACGGCCGCGTCGGCGTATCGCTGGACGAAACCAGCACTGGCGCCGAGGTGGCGCTGCTATGGCAGATCTTTGCGCCCGGTAATGCGCTTGCCCCGGATTTCGATGTGATGGAACATGACCCAGGCGATGCCTACCCGTCCGGTCTGAAGCGCGGCAGCGGCTTTCTCGCGCACCCGGTATTCAACGCCCATCATTCCGAAACCGCAATGCTGCGCTATCTGCGGCAGCTCGCTGACCGCGACCTGGCGCTCGACCGGTCGATGATCCCGCTGGGTTCTTGCACCATGAAGCTCAACGCCACGAGCGAGATGCTGCCGATCTCCTGGCCCGAATTCGCGCATATCCATCCGTTCGCGCCGGCGTCGCAGACCGCGGGCTATCGCGAATTGATCGCCGCGCTGGAGCGTATGTTGTGCGCGATCACCGGTTATGCGGCGGTATCGCTGCAGCCCAACGCGGGATCGCAGGGCGAGTTTGCCGGATTGCTGGCGATCCGCGCCTGGCACCGCTCGCGCGGCGAGGGCCGGCGCAACGTATGCCTGATCCCCGCTTCGGCGCACGGCACCAATCCGGCCTCGGCACAGATGGCGGGCATGCAGGTGGTGGTCGTCGCCTGCGATGCCGAAGGCAACGTCGATTTCGCCGATTTGCGCGCCAAGGCCGAAGAGCACAGCGGTCAACTGGCGGCGATCATGCTGACTTACCCATCCACCCATGGCGTGTTCGAGCCGGGCATCACTGAAATTTGCGACCTCGTGCATGCTCACGGCGGCCAGGTGTATATCGACGGCGCCAACCTGAACGCCATGGCCGGCCTGTGCGCGCCCGGGCGATTCGGCGGCGATCTATCGCACCTGAACTTGCACAAGACGTTCGGAATTCCGCACGGCGGCGGCGGGCCCGGCGTGGGCCCGCTGGCGGTGGCGGCGCATCTCGCTCCGTTCCTGCCGGGGCACCGCGCGCTGCCGGCCGGCGCGCACGGCGCGGTGGCGGCCGCCCCCTGCGGCAGCGCCGGCGTTCTGCCGATCGCATGGATGTATATCGCCCTGCTCGGGCGCGAAGGCGTGCGCGCCGCGAGTGAAGTGGCGATCCTGAACGCGAACTATCTGGCGAAACGCCTGGCGCCGCACTACCCCGTGCTCTACAGCGGGCCGGGCGGTTTGGTCGCGCACGAGTGCGTGCTCGATCTGCGACCGCTGCGGGAGGCGAGCGGCATCAGCGTCGAAGACGTGGCCAAGCGGTTGATCGACTACGGCTTTCACGCGCCCACCATGTCGTTTCCGGTAGCGGGCACGCTGATGGTCGAACCGACCGAAAGCGAGTCCAGGGCCGAGTTGGATCGCTTCATCGACGCCATGATCGCCATCCGCGCGGAAATCCGCGCGGTGGAGGAGGGCAGGCTGGGGCGCGACGACAATCCGCTCAGGCACGCGCCGCATACCGCAGCCATGGTGTGCGCGGATGAATGGCCGCACCGCTATGCGCGCGAGTTGGCGGCCTTTCCGCTTGCGGGATTGCGCGCGCGCAAGTATTGGCCGCCGGTCGGGCGCGCCGACAACGCTTACGGCGACCGCAACCTGGTCTGCATCCGTTTGCCCGAGCAGCCCTGACCCCTGTGGCGCGTTGCCCGGTCGCCGCGGGCGCGGCGCGCGCAGGGCTTCCCGCCGCGTCGCTCGGTTGAAATGGCAGGTACAATCGGACCTGCATGATTTACGAACTCTATTACTGGCCCGGCATCCAAGGCCGCGGTGAATTCGTGCGCCTGGCCCTGGAGGAGGCCGGGGCCGAATACCTTGATATCGCGCTCTTGCCCGAGGAGCAGGGCGGCGGCGTGACGGCGATGATGCAATTCCTCGACGGCCCCGAAGTCGCGCGTCCTCCGTTCGCGCCGCCGTTTCTGAAAGCGGGCCGCAGGCTCATCGGGCAAACCGCGAACATCCTCCTGTTTCTAGGGCCGCGGCTGGGACTCGCGCCGCGCGATTCCGGCGGCAGGCTATGGACGCATCAATTGCAGCTCACCCTTGCGGACTTCCTGGTTGAGATTCACGACACCCATCACCCCATCGGCGGCGGGCTATACTACGCGGAGCAGAAGGCGGAAGCCAGGCGCCGCAGCCGTGAATTTCTGGCGCAGCGCCTGCCGAAGTTCCTCGGCTACTTTGAACGCGTGATCGAGCGCAACCCGGACAGCGACACCTGGCTGGCCGGCAAGCTGCTCACTTATGTCGATCTGTCCATGGCCCAGGTGGTCGCGGGGCTGCGATACGCGTTTCCGGCGGCAAGCAGGAAGGCGCTGCGCGCCTGTCCTCGGCTGCGCGCGCTGCACGACAGTGTTTTTGCCCGTCCGCGGATCAAGCGCTATGTCGCATCGGGGCGGCGGCTGGCCTTCAACAACGATGATATTTTCCGGCGCTATCCCGAGCTCGATGCGTAAACGGCGCAGATCACGAAACTGATTTACAGAATGACCGAAGCGCAACCGATTTTCCTGCCGCTTTGTCCTGACGGAGGTTTGCATGCCTGAATCCTTGCTCGATGCCGTGAGCGCCGGTGACGTTGATCTTGTGCGCAAGCTCCTGGCGGCCGGCGCCGATTGCAACGAGCGCAACGGCGATGGCGCCACGGCGCTGATGCTGGCCGCCCACGCCGGCAAACTCGAACTGGTCAAAACCCTGATCGATGCCGGCGCGGACGTGAATGCGACCGACGAGCTTGGCTGGGGCCCGCTGATGAAATCCGCCTACAACGCGGATCTGGATCGCGGTTTTGCCGAGGTGGCGCAAGCCCTCATCGACGCCGGTGCGAATGTGGAGGCCTCCATCGGCTATGGCGTGCGGCCGCTGATGCTGGCGGCCGGCTACGGCGAAACCGCCGTGGTGGAAACGCTGCTGAACGCGGGCGCCGACGTTTTGGCGCGCAACGACGGCGGCCTTACCGCGCTGATGATGGTCAAGCAAAAGCACTACGTCGATGTCATCAATCTGTTGCACGAAGCGGAACAGGAGGCCGGCGTGGGCGAGGGCAGTTGTTCGACCAAGAACGCGCCGGGTTCGAACGTCGTGACTTTTCTCAAGCCGGGCAAATGAGCAATTCGGCGTGCACGCGCGACAGCGGCGGCGAGAGCGAGGCGGATCGGCGCCGCTTCGGTTCGCTGTCCGGAATTGCCGGCGTGAGAAGCGGTTTTTGGTTACCATCACGCTGACTAATTCAAGAACCGTTCCGTTAACCGGCTTGCAACTGCCGTACCTGCCAGGTCCAAGTTCACCCATACGATGATCGCCAATTTATTCTCGCGCACCGCCCTGCAGCAGCACGCCGAACCGGCACAGCGCATCCTCGGCGTCACGGCACTGCCGCCGGACTCGGGCGAACTCGCGCAACTGCTGGTCACCGACCCCGCGCCGGAGGTGCGCATCGCAGCCGCGCAGCGTTGCGCCGATCTGGCTGCGCTCGCCTCTGCCTGGGAAACCGAAGCCGATGCCGCCGTGCGGCTTGCACTTGTCTCCGCGCTGGGCGATGCGCTCGCGCGAGCGCCGGACAGCGCCGGTGCGCAGGCGCTGCTCGCGGCGGATCGATGTACGGACGCAATCCGGATCGAAGTGGCGCGCCGCGCCCGCGATGCGGCGCTGCGCCGCGCCGCGATCGCCGGCATGCGCGATGAAGCCGCGCTGGTCGAACTCGCCCTGCGCGGCGAGCATGCGGAGACGCGCCTGGCGGCGGCCGAGCGCGTGCGCACGCCCGACGGACTGCGCAGACTCGCCGATGCGGCAAAGAACAAGGACCACGGCGTGGCCAGGCTCGCGCGGCAGCGGATCGACGCGATCAAGCAGCGCCAGGCGCAGGACGCCGAAGCAGAGATCATCATCGCGCAACTGGAAGGGCTCGCTGCCGAACCCGGCCCGATACTCAGCGCGGTGATCGAACTCAACCGCCGCTGGCAGGCACTGGACATGAGCGGCGCGACTGCGTGCCTCGAGCGCTGCGAGACGGCGCGCCAGGCGATTCAAGCGCGCTTCGAGCGCGAGCAAAACGAGCAGCGGGCACGGTTGCAGTTCGAGCGCAGGCTGGGCGAATGGATGGCGGAGCTGGGAACGGCGGCACCGGCCGCGCCGGATGCTCTCGCCGCGATGCGCACCGAACTCGCCGCGCTGCGCGACGAGGCGCGCGGGCGCAGCGACGATGCCGCGCTCGCGCGGCTCGACCAGGCGGAGAGCCGCATCGCGCGACGGGAAGCGGAACTCCAGGCGCTCGCCGGCACGCTGGCACTGGTGCTCGAAGCCGAGCAGCTTGCCGCGGGCACGTCGATCGACCACGCGCAACTGCCGGCGCGCTGGCAGACGCTCGATCGGGCGATTCGCACAGCGGAGTTGACGCGGCGCTTCGAGGCCGCAGTGATGACGGTGGAGCAACGCCGGCTGGCGCAGATCCAGGCCACGCAACAGGAGGCGAACGCCGCGCGGCAGCAGGTTCATGCCTTGCTGCACAGCGCGGAGCAGGCGCTCGCCGCAGGCCAGGTGCAGGCGGCGCGCGCGGCCGCCGACGAGATCAAGGCGCTCAAGACGGCGGCCGGCCCGCTGCCGAAGCCGAGCACGCAGCGGCTGGGCCGACTGGTGCAGCAGCTGGTGGAACTCGAGCGCTGGGAATCGTTCGGCCAGCAAAACGCGCGCATCCAGTTGTGCGAGCGCGCCGAAGCCGCGGCGAAGCAGACTCTGGACCCGCCGCAACTCGCGCTCGAGGTGCAGAAGCTGCGCAACGAATGGAAAGCGCTGGACCAGCAGCACGCGGGCGTGCCCAAGGCGCTGTGGGAGCGCTTCGACGGCGCCTGCGAAAGGGCCTACGCTCCCGCGGCGAGATATTTCTCCGAGCTCGCGGCGCAAAGAAAGGAAGCGCGCAAGCGGCGCGACGCGTTCATCGCGGCGGCCGCGGCGCAGGCGCCGACGCTGCTCGCCGAGCCCGCCGACTGGCGCGCGCTCGAGCGCTGGCTGCGCGAAACGGAGCACGGGTGGCGCGAAGGCGATCTGGGCAGTGTCGATCCCGGCGCATGGAAAAAACTCGATCTGCGCTTCAAGACCGCGCTGGCGCCGCTGCGCCAGGCTTTGGCGGCGGCGCGCGATGGCGCCAAGGCCGGGCGTCAGTCGCTGATAGAGGAAGCCGCGGCGCTGGCAGCCAAAGCGACGGAGCGCGAAGTGCCGTCGCAAGTCAAGGCGATTCAGGCCAGATGGCAGGCCGAGGCCAAGGAGTTGCCGCTGGCGCAGCGCGACGAGCGCGCGCTGTGGAAGCAGTTTCGCGCCGCCTGCGACGCCGTGTTCGACGCGCGCCAGAGCAAGCGCAAGGAAGAGGACGGCCGCAAGAACGCGCATCGCCACGCGCTGCAGGAACTGTGCGCCCAATTGGAGCTGCTCGCGCGGGCTGCGGACAAGGAGGATCAGGAACTGCGGCGTGCGTTGCGCGATCTGCAGGATCAATGGAAACAGCAGGCCGGCGCATCCAGTCCTGATTTGCGTGAGCTGGAAACGCGTTTTACCAAAGGCAGGGCGGCGCTGGAGGCGATGCTGTCGGCGCGCGTGCGTTCGCGCGAAGCCGCGCGATGGCAGACGCTGGTGGCGAAAGAGCGCTTGTGCGACGAACTGGACGCTTTGCTGCGCGCGGGCGGCGCTTCGGCTCAATTGGAGGCACAGTCGGCGACGGTGCCGGAACGATGGGCGGCTCTTTCGGCGTTGCCGCCCGCCTGGGAGAAGAAGATGCTGGCACGGCGCGACGCAGCGCTAGCCTCGTTGTTGGATGCGGACGCGGCCGCGAAATACCTGGCGCGGATGGAGCAGGACGCGGGATCGCGCCGCGAGGGCCTGCTCGAACTCGAGTTGTTGCTGGGTATGGAAAGCCCAGCGGAAATTCAGCCGCAACGGCTTGCTCTGCAGGTAAGACAGCTGAAAGAGCGCTTCAGTAGCGCGGCAAGCGCCAGCCCCGTCAACGCGGGCGAGCGCCTGGTCGTGTGGTGCGCCCAGCCGGGCGTGGCCGATGCGCTCGACCGGCAGCGCTTTGAACGAATTCTCTCCAGAGTCGAGCAGGCGCGCTGAGCGCGGTTCACCGCGCCTGCGTCATTTTCGAGTAGGTCTCGGTACTGGACAGGATGACATGCTTTGCCACGGCCTGTTCCCGATGGACGTTGGCGGCGGCGTATTCGGGCGAGCGCATCATGTCGAGAAATGCCGCGCGCGAGGGGTAGCGCACCAGCACCACGTAGTCCCAGCGGTCGGCCTCGGCATCGCCGAAGGCCACCGCTTCGCCGTTGCCCGCCCACAGCACCGTGCCGCCGCGCGCCTTGATCAGCGGCATGGTGAGCTCGCTGTAGCGCTTGTAGGCTGCGCGGTCGCGCAGGCGCAGCAGGTTCACCATGACCACGGGACCCGTGTCCGGCAGGCCCGCGATCAGCTCATCGTTGATTTCTTTCGGTCCCGCCATGTGTCGCTCCTTTTCGCCGTTTCGGCTATTGTATGCCTGCATGACTTCGATCCGGACACCTCTCCTTGCCCTGATGCTGGCGCTCGCAGCCTGTGCGCCGGTGCCGCAGCGCGCGGGTATTCCGACCGAATGGCAGGCGTCGCCGAACTTCAACGAAAGAAGGCCCAACTTCGTCATTCTGCATCACACCAGCGATGACACCGTCGAGCAGGCGTTGCGCGCGCTTTTGGATCCCCTGCGATCGGTGAGCGCGCATTATCTCGTCGGCCGTGACGGCAGGATCATCCAGCTGGTCGATGAGCGCGCCCGCGCCTGGCACGCGGGCGAATCGAAATGGGGCGCGGAGACGGACCTCAATTCAGCCTCGCTCGGCGTGGAATTGGACAACAACGGACGCGAGCCGTTCACCGATGCCCAGATTGCAGTCTTGCTGCGCCTGCTTGCGGATATCAGGGAGCGCTATCACATCCCGGCCGCGAACTTTCTGGGGCACGCCGATGTCGCACCCAGGCGCAAGACCGATCCCAGCCCTTACTTTCCGTGGAAGACGCTCGCGGATCATGGATTCGGGCTATGGTGCGATCCGCCTTACGCGCCGCCGCCCGCGGCGTCCGACATGGCGCTGGAACTGCGCGCCTTCGGTTACGATACCGGGGACGTCGCCGCGGCCGTACGCGCATTCAAACTGCATTTCCTGCCGGGCGATGGCTCGCCCGGGCTGGACGAAGGCGGCCGCGCCCTGCTTTATTGCCTGTACCGGAAATCCGTCGGCTGAGAAGCGCGCGTGGCCGCGTCCTCCAAGAGGACTTCCGCTGGGCGTGGGAGCGAGCTTGCTTCGCAACCAAGGAGTTGTCGCACTAGCGCCCCTTGAATTTCGGTTTGCGCTTTTCGGAAAAAGCAAGAACGGCTTCGTGCTGGTCTTCGGTATGTTGCGTCAGCGCCTGCATCGAGGAGGCCATTTCGAGCGCGGCCGCCAGGCTGGTTTGCTGCGAATCGCGCAGCAGGCGCTTGGTCAGGCGCAGCGAATGCACCGGCTGGGCGGCAATGCGGCGGGCGAGGGCCGCCGCCTCCTCCATCAACCTGTCGTCGTCGACCACTTTCGACACCAGGCCGATGCGCAGCGCTTCCTCCGCCTCGACGAAATCGCCGGTGAACGTCATTTCGCAGGCTTTGGACATGCCGACCGCGCGCGGCAGGAACCAGGCGCCGCCATCGCCGGACACCAGGCCGACGCGCAGGAAACTTTCGGCAAAGCTGGCGCCGCGCCCGGCGATGCGTATATCGCACATGGCGGCGAGGTCGCAGCCGGCGCCGACCGCGGCGCCGTTGACCGCGGCGATCGACGGCGCTTCCAGCGCATACATCGCCAGCGGGATGCGTTGAATTCCCTGCTGGTAGCTGCGGCGAATCTCCACCGGGCTTCCGCCAAACAAGCCGGAGCGGCCTTTCATGTGCTTGACGTTGCCGCCGGAGGAAAACCCTTTGCCCGCGCCGGTGACGATGACGCAGCCCACGCTCAAGTCGGCATTGATGCGATCGGTGCATTCCACCAGCGCCTCGACGATGGCCGGCGATATGGCGTTACGCGTCGTCGGTTCGTTCAAAGTCAGGACGACGACGCCGCCGTCCTGTTCATATAACACCGGGTGACTGTGGCTCATGGCTCAGCTTCCTTTTTTGGTATGGCCGGCGTGCAAGAAGAATGCGGTGGCAGGCCGGTCGCCGGGGGCGCGCTTCATGGTGCGCATGAATTTTACCTTTTGCGCGGTAGTGGTGTCTCGGATATATTGGCCGCGTCGGGCTTAAGCCGGGAGCGCGTGGGCCGGCGCAAGCCCATGGATGGAGAATAAAATGCACGCATTCAGGTTCGATCCGGTTCGAATGCCGGCATCGGCGCAGGCACTGCGCAGCGAGGTGCGCGCGTTCATCGCAGCGGAGGTGGCCAATGGGGCGTTCACTCCGAGCTGCAATTCCTGGTCTTCCTTCGACGCGGACTTCAGCCGCAAATGCGGTGCGCGCGGCTACATCGGCATGAGGTGGCCGAAACAGTACGGCGGTCACGAACGCTCTGCGCTGGAACGCCATGTCGTGACCGAGGAAATGCTCGCCGGCGGCGCACCGGTGGGCGCACATTGGATCGCCGACCGGCAAAGCGGCCAGCAGATTCTGCGCTACGGCAGCGAGCGGGCGAAGCACACCATCCTGCCGAAGATCGCCTCCGGGGAGTGTTATTTCAGCATTGGCATGAGCGAGCCCGACTCCGGCTCCGACCTGGCCGCGGTGCGCACGCGCGCGAACAAGACCGAAGGCGGCTGGAACATCAGCGGAACCAAGGTCTGGACCAGCGCTGCCCACCGTACGAATTATCTGATCGCCCTCGTCCGGACCGCGCCGAAAGAGGACGATCGCCACGCCGGCATGACCCAGTTCATTGTTGATCTTTCCCACTCCGGCGTCAGCGTGCGGCCGATCTACAATCTCTACGGCGGCCACGACTTCAACGAAGTGGTGTTCGACGGGTTTTTCGCGGCCGACGACATGGTGATGGGCGATGTCGGCACGGGCTGGAAGCTGGTGACGAGCGAACTGGCATTCGAGCGCTCGGGTCCGGATCGCTTCCTCAGCACCTACCAGCTATTGGTCGAATCGATTCGCGCCATCGGCGCAGACCCCGACGCGCGCTCGGCCAACGAAATCGGCCGCTTTGTCGCGCATCTGGCGACCCTGAGGCGCATGTCGACTTCGGTCGCCGGCATGCTCGAGCGCGGCGCGCAGCCGATGGTCGAGGCGGCGCTGGTCAAGGACATGGGCACCGCGTTCGAACGCGAAATTCCCGAGACGTTCCGTCACCTGATTGCGACCGAGCCGGCCTTGGGCGATGGCGCGAGCTATGCCGAGTTGCTGGGCATGACCATGCTGCGCGCGCCGGGGTTCACCCTGCGCGGCGGCACACGCGAGATCCTGCGCGGCGTGATTGCGCGCGGACTGGGGCTGCGATGAGCGAGATGTGCAACGATCTGCTGAACACCGTCGACCGAATTTGCGACGAACATTGCTCCAAACCGGTGCGCGAATCCGCCGAGGCGGGCGCGTGGCCGGCCGCCTTGTGGCAGGCGCTGGAGGAAGTGGGTCTGACGCGGGCGGCGCTGCCGGAGGCGGCGGGCGGCTCAGGTCTGGCTTTCGAGGACGCGATGCTGGCGCTGCGGCGCAGCGCTTACCACGCGGCGCCGGTGCCCCTGGCCGAGACCATGCTGGCCGGACGACTGCTCGCCGCTGCCGGGATGAGCGTGCCGCAAGGCGCCCTGACCGTGGCGCCGGTTCGCCGCGGCGACGTGCTCAGGTTCGTGCAGGGCGCTTCCGGAACCACGCTGTCGGGCAGCGCGCATCGCGTGCCCTGGGGCAATCTGTGCGCGCATGCCGTGGTGGCGGGCGAACTCGAAGGTAAAGGCGTGCTCGGCCTGGTTTCGACCGCGCGCGCCGTGCGCGGCGTGGAAAAGAATCTGGCGGGCGAACCGCGCGCGCTGCTCGAGTTCGATGCGGCGCCGCTGCTTGCGTCCGCGGCCCTGCACGACGCGCCCGCGCGCCTCGAGGCCGAAGGCGCGCTCTATCGCAGCGAGCAGATGGCCGGCGCGCTGGAGCGAACGCTGGAGTATTCCTTGCAGTATGCGAACGAGCGCGTTCAGTTCGGCCGCCCGATCGCGAAATTTCAGGCGGTACAGCATATGCTCGCGTTGCTCGCCGGACAGGTGGCGGCTGCCAGCGCGGCGGCGGATGCCGCGGCCGAGGCGTCCGGCCTCGCGCCGGACGCGTTTGCGGTCGCGGTGGCGAAGTCGCGCGCGGGCGAGGCGGCGGGCAAGGGCGCCGAAATCGCGCATCAGGTGCACGGCGCGATGGGCTACACACGCGAGCACAACTTGCATTACAACACGCGCCGGCTGTGGTCGTGGCGCGATGAGTTCGGCAACGAAACCTACTGGCAGAGCCGCCTGGGCCGCATCGTCGCGGCGCAGGGCGCCGATGCGCTCTGGCCCACGCTGAGCCGGCTTTGAGCAGTACCAGGTATCAGCGTCCCTTGAACAGCGGCGGACGTTTCTCGACGAAGGCGCGCGCCGCCTCCTGATGATCCTCGGTCCTGGCGGTCTGGATCTGGTGCAAGGCCTCGAGGTCCAGAAGTTCGGACAGGGAGCGCGTTTCGGCAGCATTGAAGTTTCGCTTCATCAGGCCGAGCGCAATGCCCGGTCCGTGGGCAAGGCGCTGAGCCAGCGCCGTGGTCGCGTCCAGGAGTTCGAACTCGGGCACCACCGCGTTGAGCAGGCCGAGCGCGAGCGCCTGCCCGGCATCCAGCGGTTCGCCGGTGTAATACAGTTCGCGCGCGTTTCCCGTCCCGATCAGCTTGGACAGGAAGTAACTGCCGCCGAAGTCGCCGGAGAAACCCACTTTGGCGAAGGCGGTGATGAAGCGCGCCGACTCCGACGCAATGCGCAGGTCGCAGGCGAGCGCCATCGCCAGTCCGGCTCCGGCAGCCGGCCCATTCACCATGGCGATGGTCGGTTTCGGAATCTCGTGCAGCAAGCGCGAGACCTCCATTCTGCCGCGCAGGCGCTGCACCGCGTCTTCCAAGCCCAGTTGGCTCGTGCCTTCGGCCATGCTCTTGACGTCGCCGCCGGCACAGAAGCCGCGGCCGGCGCCGGTCAATACCACCACCGCGATTTCCGCATCGGCCGCGAGCCGCGGCAGCGCCTCGAGCAGGCCGTCGATCATCGGCGAGGAGAGCGCGTTGAGCCGGTCGGGGCGATTCAGCGTAAGCGTTGCGACGCGATCGGTCACGCTCTCGAGCAATTCATGCGGCATGCAGGGGACTCCCCGGATATTGGAGAAAATCGGCCAAAGCGCTGTGCGCGGGCCTCGCGGCGGTATTGTAGTCGACCCAACGCGGCTGCGCCGCAGCGGCATGACGCGCATGGCGCATGGCATCAGCCGAGGCGGGCAAGCATCTCCCGCGTAACCAGCGTGACGCCTTTTTCGGTGCGTTCGAACCGCCTGGCGTCCTCGGCCGGATCCTCGCCGATCACCGTCCCCTCGGGGATGCTGCAGCCGTGGTCGATCACCACGCGCGTGAGGCGGGTGTGGCGGCCGACGGTGACTTCGGGCAGGAGCACGGCTTCGTACAGTTTGCAGTAGGAGTTGACGCGGCACTTGGAGAACAGCAGCGAGTTCTCGATCGAGGCGCCGGAGATGATGCAGCCCCCGGATACCAGGGAATTGAGCGCCATGCCGCGGCGGCCTTCCAGATTGAAAATGAATTTTGCCGGAGGCAATTGTTCCTGATAGGTCAGGATGGGCCAGGTCCGGTCGTATATGTCGAGCAGGGGTTCGACCGCCGTCAGGTCGATATTGGCTTCCCAATAGGCATCGATCGTGCCCACGTCGCGCCAGTAGGGCTCCTTGCCGGCGTCGCTGGTGACGCAGCTTTGGCCAAACGGGTGCGCCACCGCCTCGCCGTTGCGCACCGCCCGCGGAACGATGTCCCCGCCAAAATCGTGCCTGGAGTTGGGATCGGTGATGTCCTGCGCCAGCGCGTCATACAGATACTGGGCGTTGAACACGTAGACACCCATGCTGGCGAGCGCTCGGTCCGGTTTGTCTTGCATCGCGGGCGGGTTGGCCGGTTTTTCGACAAAATCGGTGATGCGGCGCGAGCGGTCGGCCGCCAGCACGCCGAAACCGGTCGCATCGGCGATGGGCACTTCGATGCACGCGACCGTGCACTGGGCGCCGCATGCGACGTGATCGGTGAGCAATAACGAATAGTCCATTTTGTAGATATGGTCACCCGCCAGTACCACGATGAGTTGCGGTCTGCTGCTGCGGATGATGTGCAGGTTCTGCAATACCGCGTCCGCCGTGCCGCGGTACCAGCTTGTCTCATCGACGCGCTGTTGCGCCGGCAACAGGTCGATGAATTCGTTCATCTCGGTCTTCAGAAACGACCAGCCCCTTTGCAGATGCCGCAGCAGGCTGTGCGACTGGTATTGGGTCGCGACGCCGATCTGCTTGATCCCGGAATTCAGGCAGTTGGACAGCGCAAAATCGATGATGCGGAACTTGCCGCCGAAATACACGGCGGGTTTCGCCCTGTGGTCGGTGAGCTGTTTCAGGCGCGTGCCGCGCCCGCCGGCGAGCACGACGGCGAACGCGCGTTTGGGGAGTTGCAGCCTGGCAAGCGTATCGGTAGGCATGGTCTTCCTCCTTTTTGCATTCCGATAGAGCGCGAGCAATGTGACTGCCCCTATAGTACTGCTATCGCGCGCATTGGGAAAAGGACGCAAGCTTGAACGCCAATCGCGAATGCCGGGCGTACGTCTGCAACAAAGCCTTTGCAGACGACACCTGTGCGGTACTTGGCGCAAGCGAGCATAATGGGCGCACAAATTGGAGGGAGGGGCAATGAACAATCGCCGCAAACTTCTGCTTGCGCTTGGCGCGCTCGCGCTCGCGCTCGCAATGCCGCTTGCGTCGTTTGCTCAGCAACAACCGGCAAGAATTCCTCGGATCGGATTCCTGGGGAACTCCACCGCTGCCCTTGAGGCCAATCTCGTCGGGCCGTTCCGCGAAGGATTGCGTGATCTCGGCTATGTCGAGGGACGCAACGTCTTGATCGAGTATCGGTGGGCGGAAGGAAAGTATGAACGCTTTCCCGCTCTCATCGCCGAGCTGATCGCGCTGAAGGTGGATGTGATCGTGACTGCCGGGACGCCCGCCACCCAGGCTGTCAAGACGGCGACGACGTTGGTCCCTCTCGTCATGGTGGCCGTCGGCGATCCCGTCGGCACGGGTATCGTCGCGAGCCTCGGGCGGCCCGGTGGCAACATCACAGGATTGACCTCGATCGCGCAGGAGCTGGACGGGAAACGGTTGGAGCTGCTCAGGGAGGTGATGCCTGGAGTCTCGCACGTCGCCGTGCTCTGGAATTCGGCTAGCCCGCTGCAAGTAATCCAGGAAAGAGCGACGCGGGCCGCAGCCCAGGTGTTGGGAATGAAGCTGCTGTCTCTGGGGGTTTGGAACGAGGAAGGCCTGGAGAAGGTATTGGCCGACGCCATGAGGGCGCGACCGGATGCGCTCCTCGTGCTCGCGGACCGCCTGTTCCTGCACCACCGTGCGCGGATCATGGACTTCGCCGCCCAACATCGCCTCCCCGGGGTGTACGCTTACCGTGAATTGGTCGAGGCAGGCGGCTTGATGTCCTTCGGGCCCAGCTACGCGGGCATGCACCGGCGGGCAGCCTACTTCGTCGACCGGATTCTGAAGGGTGCGAAGCCGGCTGACCTCCCGGTGGAGCAACCGGCAACTTTCGAGCTGGTGATCAACCTAAGGACTGCCAAGGCTCTCGGGCTGACGATCCCACAGTCGGTTCTTGCCCGGGCGACGGAGGTGATTCAGTGATGGACCGGCGCTCGTTCATCGCAAGCATGGTCGGCGCCGTCCTGGCAGCGCCGCTCGCCGCCAAGGCACAGCAGGCCAAGCGTATGCGGCGAATCGGATGGCTATCACCGGCCGCGGCCGCCGACGGCCTCGGCAGCCTTCGGACTGGATTGCGCGAGCTCGGTTACCTCGAAGGCCAGAACATCACCATCGAGGCCCGCTGGGCCGATGGGCGCAGCGAGCGCCTTCCCGATCTCGCCGCCGAGCTGGTTCGTCTCCCCGTGGACGTCCTTTGCACCGAGGGTACGCAAGCCTCCGCAGCGGCCAAACAGGCGACGTCCACGATCCCGATCGTGTTTGCGAATGTCGCTTTCCCCGATCGGTCGGGCCTGGTTGCGAGCTACGCGCAACCCGGGGGCAATATCACGGGGGTCGCGTTCATGGGCCCTGAATACGGGAAGCGGCTGGAATTGTTAAAGGAAGCCCAGCCCAAGATTTCCAGGGTCGCGCTGATTTACAATCCGGACAATCCCGCGAGCGTGCTGGCCCTCAAGGAGACGCAGCGGTGGGCAAGCCCTTTGGGCATCAGGCTCGAGCCGCAGGAGTTCCGGGGTCCGCGTGATTTCGAGCGCGTCTTCGGGACGATCGCCGGGAAGCGGCCCGACGCGCTGATGACGACCGCCGATCCGCTCATCGCCTCCTATCGCACACGCATCGTCGATTTCGCCGCAGTACAGCGTTTGCCCTCGATGTACCCGAGCCGGGAGTTCGTGGACGCCGGGGGCCTCATGTTCTATGGTGGCAGCATTCCGGAGATGTACCGGCGTGCTGCCGTGTACGTGGACCGGATCTTCAAGGGCGCCAGGCCTGGTGATCTCGCCATCGAGCAACCGACGAAGTTCGACATGGTGATCAACCTGAAGACCGCCAAAGCGCTCGGCGTCACGATCCCGCAGTCGATTCTTGTTCGTGCCGACAAGGTGATCGAGTAAGACCGCGAGTGTCCGGTCTTCGTTTTCGCGCGCAAGCGCACCTGCGGACTCGAAATCGAACCGGAGGACGTCAAACTGCCGTTTTTCATGGCTTGTCAGTCATGTTCGCGAGACAAGGCCGTTTGATTTCTGCTTGAATCTTTCGCGGCCGGCTCCAGGACAACGCTCACGCTGCGACCATCGCTTCGGTGCGCCGCACGATTTCCCCGCGCCCGTCGCTCGCGCGCAGCCGCGCCGCGGCAGCCTGTCGCGGACCTGCCGGCAGTTCCAGCGCCGCATGGATCGCGGCGGCGAGTCCGGCCGCGGTGATTTTCTCCATCGGCACCGGGCGCGGCGCGATGCCGGCGAGGTGCAGCCGGTGCGCATGGTGGAATTGATCGAGGATCAGCGGCAGCAGCACCTGTGGCACGCCCGCGCGCAGGGCTTGCGCGGTGGTGCCCGAGCCGCCGTGGTGGACCACGACCGCGGTGCGCGGGAACAAAAGCGCGTGCGGCGCCTCGCGCACCACGCGCCAGCCCGGCGGCAGCGCGCCCGCGCCGAGCCCGGCCCAGCCGGCGCCGACGATGCAGCGGCGGCCGGTGGCCGAGACCGCCTCGGCTATCATGCGTTCGACGCGGTCCGTGCCCTCGCCCGACATGCTGCCAAAGCCGACGAACACCGGCGCTTCGCCGTCGGCAAGCCATGCCTCGAGGTCGGGGTCCAGCGGCGCCGGATCGTCGAAAAAGATGAAATTCGCGTGCGGGTAGCGTCCCTGCCACAGGGGATCCGGCGGGAACAAGACCTCGTCCGCGGCGATGACCAGCGGCGTCTCCTCGCACAGGTGGCGTCTGAGGTCGTCCACCGGCGGCAGGCCGATGCCGGCGCGGGCCGTATTGAGGGTGCCGCGCACGAGCGAGTCCACGAGCAGGTGATCGGCGCGCCAAAGGAGATCGTTCAGCCAGTTGGGCAGACCGTGCCACGGCACCATCGCCGGCGGGTGTTGGCTGGAAGGGAGCACGCAGGTCGTATACAGGACGCAGAGCAAGGGCAGGCGCAAGTGTTCAGCTACCGAGGGCGCGGCGAAGGCCAGCCCGGCCGACATGATTGCGTCCGCACCGCGGCACGCCGGTGCGAGTTGTTCCACTTGGAGCGGAATCTGCTCGGCGAAGAAACGGCTCATCGCCTGGAGCATCTTCACCGGGTTGCCGGTCATCACGGCACCGTGCTCGGCGAGGAATACCTGTATGTCCGCGCCAAGCGGGGCGAAGTCGAAGCCGAGACCACGCACCCAGTGCTCGAAATTCGGTGGCGCGGCAATGAGGGGAACATGACCACGGCGGACGAGCGTCTGCGCGATGGCCAGCATCGGCTGCACGTCGCCGCGCGAGCCGACGGTGGCGAGCACCACGCGCAAGGAGCGATCCGGATTCATTGTTCTGCTCTTTTCACAGAATGGGTGTTGCTATCGGCGTGCATGTTCGCGTGTGGATTCCCGGCGAACATGAATTAGCAGGCGGCTAAAGCCAGCAGGCAAAACAAGGCCCGAACAAGAACGCGAAACATCAACTCATCGGGGAACATTGCAGCATGCCCTGTGCGCGGGCTGTGCCGCTTCGCGTCTGTTCATCCCTTCTCCTTGCGCTCCTACTTGAGCCCTGTCACGTTGAACGCGGGCACCGGCTTGTGAAATCCCTTCAGGCTGAGTTCGCCCGCCGGCTCGGCTGTCACCAGTTCCTCGACCAGGCCGAAAACCTTTTGCGACACCAGGATCTGGCCCGCTTTGGCATCGCCGCATAGCCGGCTGGCGAGGTTGCAGACCGAGCCGATGGCGCCGTAATCGCGGCGGCCTTCGAAACCTATCGTCCCCAGGGTGGCATACCCCTGGGCGATGCCGATGCCCATGTGCAGATCGTAGCCGCGCTTCTTCCAGGCTTGCGTAAGCCCGGCGAAATCGGCCTGCATCTGAATCGCCATGTTCACGGCTTCTCTTGCCGGGTGTTCGATCACCACCGGGTCGTTGAAGAAAATCATGATGCCGTCGCCGGCAAAATGCTCGATCGTGCCGTTGTGCGCCATGATCAGCCGGCCCATTTCGTTGTGGTATTCGTGCAGCACGCCCATCACTTCTTCGGGGTCGGCCGTTTCGGTGAAGGCGGTGAAGCCGCGCAGGTCCAGAAACACCACGGTGATTTCGCGCCGGTGGCTTTTCAGCGGATCGTCGGCGCTGCCGCTTAAGGTTCCGCTGACGATCAGGTCGGCGATCTGCGGCGAGAGGAAGCGCTTCAGGCGTCCCATCTGCTCGATCTCGCGCACACCGTCGGCGACGCGCTGCTCCAGCCTGCGGTTCCAGTCCGCCAGTTCGCGCGCCTGCGCCTGTACCTGGTCGTGAAATTCCTTGATGCGCAATAGCGAGCGCACCCGCGCCAGCAGCTCGGCCTGGTTGATCGGCTTGGACAGGAAATCGTCGGCGCCCGCCTCCAGCCCCTTGACGCGCTCCTGAGTTGGATCGAGTGCGGTCACCATCACCACCGGCAGGATGGCGGTTGCCGGGTTCGCGCGGATCGCGCGGCACACCGAGTAGCCGTCGAGGTCGGGCATCATCACGTCGAGCAGTACGATGTCGGGCTGTTCCGATTCGACCTTGGCCAGGCCTTCCTTGCCTCCACCCGCCGTGACCACCTGATAACCTTTGAACGTGAGGACGTCGGCGAGCATTTTCACGTTCATCGGCGTGTCGTCCACCACCAGTATTTTGGCGCTCACTTGGCCACCTTCCCGGTAAACACGTTCGCCACGCTCTGCACGAACTCCTTCACGTTGATCGGCTTGGTCTGAAAGCCGTCGAAGCCGGCTTCTTTCATTTTCTTCGCTTCCTCCGGCATGGCCGAGGCGGTGACCGCCACGATGGGAATATGCGCCGTCGCGGAATCGGCGCGGATGCGCCGAAATGCCTCGATGCCGTCGATGCCGGGCAAGTGGTAATCCATCAGGATCAGATCGGGCTTGTGCTCCATTGCTAGCGCCACCCCGACTTCGCCGGTTTCGGCATCGATGGTGCGATAGCCTTTGAACTGCAGCACGTCGCGTACCAGTTTGCGGTTCTTCTCGTTGTCCTCGACGATCAGGATGAGTTCGTTTGCCATGATGTGCAGGCCCTTGATTGGGTTTGTACTCAGACGGAAGTTGTGGCCGCGCGCGGCGCCGCGCTGTGCAACGGCAGCGTGAACGCGAAGGTTGAGCCCTTGCCTGGCTCGCTTTCCAGGCGCATCGCGCCGCCGTGCAATTCCACCAACCTGCGCGTCAGCGCGAGGCCGAGGCCGGTGCCCTCGGCCTTGCGCGTGTAGTCGGTGCCGACCTGCCTGAATTCCTCGAATACCGCCGCATGGTCCTTGGGTGCAATGCCGATGCCGGTATCCGTTACCGCAATTTCGACCAAGTCCCCGGTGAGGCGCGCGCCGACCGTGATCCGGCCGCCCTCTGGCGTGAATTTCACCGCGTTCGACAGCAGGTTGAGCAGGATCTGCTTCAGCTTCCTCTCATCCGCATTCAACTCGCCCAGCTGCGGGTCGATCTCGGCGGTGAGCGTGATGCTGTGGCGCAGGGCGCGCTCGCGAATCAGGGTCAGCGCATTGTCGATGGCGGTGGGCAGATGGAAGATGCTGAGATTGAGTTCCATGCGACCCGCCTCGACCTTGGCGAGGTCGAGGATGTCGTTGATCAGCGACAGCAGGTGCTGGCCCGAGGAGTGTATGTCCTTCAGGTAGTCCTCCTGCTTTTCGTTCATTTCCCCGAACATCTTTTCCAGCAGCACCTCGGAGAAGCCGATGATCGCGTTCAACGGTGTTCGCAACTCGTGCGACATGTTGGCGAGGAATTCTGACTTGTGCTTGCCCGCGATCTCGAGCTGCAGGTTCTTTTCCTGGATTTCGTTGAACAGACGGACATTCTCGATGGCAATAACTGCCTGGTCGGCGAAGGTTTTGAGCAGATCGATCTCATTATTGGAGAACCGCCCGGCCTCGGCGCGCGCCACCATGATGACGCCGATGGGTGTGCCCTCGCGCAGCATTGGCACGAAAAGGCCGCTGCGAAAGCCGATCGCGCGAGACAGATTTTGCGGGAACTCCGGATCGAGCGCGACGTCGGGTACGTGGATAACCGCGCGTTCGAGGATCGCCCGCCCCGTGCCGAGTTCCCGGGTCGGGCGCGCCGGGAATATGCGGTTCACCTCGCTGAGGGCTTCGGAGGTGAAGTTGTGCTGGGCGCCTTGATGGATCAGCTCTCCGTCGAACTGATAGAGCGCGCTGAAGAGTCCATCGCACAATTTCACCGCGCTTTTGACGATCGTGTCGAACACCGGCTGCACGTCGGTCTGCGAGCTGCTGATCACGCGCAGGATCTCGGCGGTTGCCGTCTGATAGGCCAGTGTCTCCCTCAGCTCCGCGGTGCGTTCCTCGACCTTGCGTTCCAGCCCGGCATAGCTTTCCTTGAGATGCGCGGCCATCTGGTTGAATTGCCCGGCCAGCGATTCGAGCTCGTCCCCGGTTGTCACCGTGATCTTCTGATCGAGATTTCCGGTTCCGATCTGCGCTGCGCCCTCCTGCAGGGCGCGGATCGGACGCACCATGAGGCGCGCGAGGAAAAAGCTCGCCAGCATCGACAGCACCAGACCCGCGAGCAAGAGCAGGCCCATGCGCTGGACCGACTCGTACACGGGCTTGAACGCCTCGGCCAGCGGCAGCTCGACGAACACCGTCCAGTTGAGCGTGGGGATGCGGGCGTGGGCGCTGAGGACTTCCACGCCCTTCACGTCGCGCGCGATCGAGGATGCGGTGCTGTCTTCCTCCGCGCCTTGCGCCAGGGAAGCAACCTGGGCGAGCCTGGTCAGATCGGTTTTCTGCAGTACCAGGCTGATGTCCGGATGTGCAATCAGCGTGCCCGAGGAGTCGATCACGAAGGCGAGCCCGGTCTGGCCGATTTTGATGCGCGACACCACATCCCAGACGAACTTGAGGTTGACTTCGGCGATGGTGACGCCGCTGCTGCCGGCGGGCCGCGAGATCGTCATGTACGGCTCGGTCTCCTTGCGGAAGTACACCGGGCTGTACCAGGTCTTGCCGGACTTGGCCTCAAGGAACCTGGGGTCTTTTGACCGATCGGTATCCGCGCCGCTCACGTCCATGGCCAGGCGCGAAACCTTCAGCTGCTCGCGGCCGCCCGCGTCGATCCATGCCACTTCGGTGATCGCCGGCGCCTGGCGAAGCAGCTTCAGATATTCGAAGCGGCGCTGATCGAGGGGGTTACCGCCCGCGCCCACCTGCGGCAGTGCGGTCCAGCCGAGTTCGTGCTCGATGGCACGAATGTACTGCTCGATGCGGGTGGCGGCGGCCTGCGCTTTCTCGCGCTGCAGCGCGACCAGGTGGTCCTGGTTCTCGCCGTAGGAAAAATACAGGCTGATGCCGCCGCTCGCGACGAGCATGCCGCCGACCAGGGCGATGATCAGCGTCGCGTACTTCGGGAATAGGCGCCAGCGCAGGGTCATCGGCCGCTCCGGGCGCGCGCCCTGGTCGAGATCCCGGAGAGCGCGCGCAGCCCCCTTGCCAGAGTACGCGTATCCTCGATCCCCAGAGCGGCGACGCAGCGCTTCATGTAATCAGTGCCAAGGGCGTCTTATTTCAGACATTGAGAACGCCATTGCCGAATATTTCGGCCAGGCGCGGGACAGCGCGCCGGTCCTGGGGCGTCCGCGTGGTGGCTTGGCGGGATTGGTCTTGGCTGCGACCTTCATCTGGAAATAGTCAGTTTAATATGTCGTTGTGTCAACATAAATAACCGGCGCCACCGGCTGGTCCTGGCCGTCAAGGAAGCGCCGATTCCCGCCAATTCGGGGCGAATTGGCCAAGGACCAAGAGAGCGGCAAACCATACAGGCAGCGCAGGAAAAGGATAAAATAGCGGGATATGAGAATGTCGGTCAATGCATCGGGGCACGGCGTTGGGTAAAGACCCTTCAAAAATCAAAGTGTGCCCGGAGTGCCGGCGCCTGGTTGAATCGGCGACCATGCGGCCGCTGTCGCGCAACCAGCTCGGCAGCGGCATCCGCTATGTCTGTCCGGACTGTTTCAAGCGCGTCCTCGCCTTGAGAAAAGTCGTGCGCGACGCGCGCGGCAAATAGTTTGCATCACCGTCCGGCGCGGACCCCCGACTTAGGGGGAGCATGAGGGGAGATATCCCCTCGTCTTGTAATCAGCTCCAAGCATCGGCTCATTTCACCGGAGAAAATTCATGCCCATATTCGAGTATCAGTGCGCCTCCTGCGGCAAGGAATTCGAAATCCTGGTGCGCAATTCATCGCCTGCACCCGGGTGTCCGGGCTGCAATGGCACCGAATTGCGCAAGAAGCTGTCGACTTTCGCCGCGATCACCGGCGCCGCCTCGGCCCAGGCGCAGCTGCCTGCATCCTGCCAAAGCTGCGGCAACCCGGGCGGTCCCGGCGCTTGCGGATTCAGTGCAGACCCGCAATGAGCGCAGGGGCAAGACTTGCGGGGACCCCCGATCCGATGCACTTCTGGACGGGTGTGGGTGGAATCAGGATAGCCGGGGATGCATGGGGCGACCCGAGCGGGCCGCTGGTATTGCTGCAGCACGGTGGCGGGCAGACCCGCCATGCATGGAAGGGGGCCGGTGAATTACTGGGGGCTGCGGGTTACTACGCCATCGCTTTCGACGCGCGCGGCCATGGGGATTCGGACTGGGCGCCGGACGGGCTCTACGGTCAGGATGTGATGGTCGAGGATCTCAGATGTGTGGTCTCCGCGCTAGGCGGCCGGCGCCCGGTTCTGGTTGGCGCGTCCATGGGCGGCGGGACCAGCCTGGTCGCCGTCGGCGAGGATCGCGTGGATGCGACCGCCCTGGTCATGGTCGATATCGCCCCGCGCATCGAGATGGAAGGCATCAACAAGATTCAGGCGTTCATGAGCCAGAAACCCGAGGGTTTCAGTTCCCTCGAAGAAGTGGCCGAGGCCATCGGCAACTACCAGCCCCATCGAAAGCGTCCGAGAAATCTGGATGGCCTGGCGAAGAACGTGCGCCTCGGCGCGGACGGCAAATATTGCTGGCACTGGGACCCCCGGTTTCGCCCCGCGAAACGGGATCTCGAAAAACGCCGTGAACGCCTCGAAGCCTGTTCGCGACGGCTGGCGCTGCCGACGCTGCTGGTGCGGGGCGGTCTCTCTGACGTGCTCAGCGAAGAGGGGGCGCAGGAGTTCCTGCGCTTGTGTCCTCATGCAGAATACGTCAATGTCACCGGCGCAGCGCACATGGTGGCCGGAGACCGCAACGACAGCTTCGGCAATGCCGTGATCGAGTTCCTCGCCCGGGCGGTCCCGGTAGGCGGCGAACCGGTGCAGCCGGCGCATGAGCCCCACCCGCATCATGAGGGTCCCGAAGGGGATATCGTCGACGTGCCCTGAGCCTGTTTGCAGAAAGGCTGGAGTAACTTCCCCGCTATTTTGGAATTCAGGCAGGCGGCTGGGCGATCACATCGTCGTATTTATGGCGCTTGGTAATCAGCCCCGAATATTCAAACACGTCCAGGGTCACCTCGAAGGCCGGGCGCGTGATTTCCACCTGCGGTGTCCAGTTGCCCAGCTTCTGATAGGTCGCAATGGTCTGAGTCAGCACCGCGCGATCAATATCGGGGAAGAAAGCGGCCTCGGCCTCGGCGACTTGTGCCGCCGGCGTGGCGATCAGCCAGGCGCGCGCCTTGCGATAGGCACGCGTGAAGCGCTTCGCTGCATCCGTGGCGAGCCACTCGCGCGTTGCCGCCAGGCTGGAGAACGCAAGCGGGCCGATCGCGTCTCCAAGGGAAGCGACCACGTGGCCGACACCGTCGTGTTCGAGTTGCTGCGGCGCCGGCCCCTGCTGGTGGATGTAGTCCCCGCTGCCGTTGCGGAATGCCTGGTCCATGGTGGCGATGCCGGCGTCCACGATGGACAGCGACTTCCAGTCCAGCCCCTTCCTGAAGCACGCGTACTTGAACATCGCGAGCGGCTGCACGCCGTGATCGACCAGTATCCTGCCGGAGTTGAGTTTGTCCCAGGTGAATCCCGGGTCGGGCTTTCGCGCGGTGATGAAAAAGCCGTCCTTTTCGTTGACCTGGGCGAAATGCAGCGCCGGCGGCCGCTCGCCTTTCTCCAGCGGCGTGAATCCCTGCGAGGGCGCCGACTGCGCCACCTGTACGCTGCCGTCGAGCAAGCCGGCGATCGCGGACTTGCCCACCGGCGCAATCGAGTGCCTCGGCTCCAAGCCTTCCTCCTTGAGGAAGCCGCCGGCAATGGTGGCGATGAGCGGCGAGTAAAAAGCAGAGAAGCGGGTGAATTGAATACTGATCGGCTGAGCCATGACTTGCTCCCTCAAAATAGGACGGCAATGCTTTTTGCGCCCCGTAGTGGAAAAGATTCCATGCCCAAGCGCGCTGTTGCGGGCAGGCGATGGAGCTGGCGGCGATTGGATCCGATCCGAAACCGCGCAAACGATTGATTGCGCAAATCGGATGGCGCAGCCCAATGCCAGTGCAGAGGATAACTGAATATTTCTGGTTGCACCGGGGATCGGATCAGCCTGTTCGAATCGCCTGGAATCACCACCGGTATCGATCTCGATGGGTTGATCGACAGCACCCGCTCTTACGGCAAGGTTCGGCCCAGGCATGAGGCCGATATGACCGCCCTGTGCATTGAACTGCGGCTGGTCGAACAGATGTACCATCGCATAGTTGCTGCCGGCGTGAGGGAGCATGAAGCTCGGTTTGGTGGGCTTGAAATGGCGCACCTGGTAGGACTGGTGGCAGTGGATAGCCAGCCGGTCGCGCTCGGGTTAGCGCACCTGGTGGATGTCGCGTCCCCGGCACAGGACGCGGCCAGCAGCGCCCGATTTATCCTTAACTGCAGGAGTAAGCCATGATCCGACACCTGAAAAACTCGAAGACGGCCGAAGGCAAGCTGGAAATCCAGGCCCAGGTACGCACGACAGTGGAAGCCATCCTGGCGGACATTCTGGCCCGCGGCGATGCCGCGGTGTTCGAATATTCAAAGAAATTCGATCACTGGTCGCCCGCCAGCTTCCGTCTGGGCGCCGCGGAGATCGAGGCATGCGTGCGCGCGTTGCCGTCGCGTGCAATCGAGGATATTCGTTTTGCGCAGGCGCAGATACGCAACTTCGCGCAGATCCAGAAGGACGCGCTGCGCGAGGTCGAAGTCGAGACGCTGCCGGGCGTAGTGCTCGGCCACAAGAACATTCCGGTCAACAGCGTAGGCTGCTACGTGCCCGGCGGGAAATATCCGATGGTCGCCTCGGCCCACATGAGCGTGGTGACGGCCAAGGTGGCCGGGGTCAAGCGGGTAATCGCGGCCGCACCGCCGTTCGAAGGACGTCCCTCGCCGGCCATCGTGGCGGCCATGCACCTGGGAGGCGCCGATGAAATCTATTGCCTCGGAGGCGTGCAGGCCGTGATGGCGATGGCCCTGGGCACCAAGCAGATCGCCCCGGTGGACATGATCGTCGGGCCGGGCAATGCCT